>ERZ1034976.1098-NODE-1098-length-22101-cov-55.150186_pt1 | contig 22101 bp, 20 predicted proteins | sample MGYA00520623_ERZ1034976 | MGnify/ENA primary metagenome ERZ1034976 (study PRJEB33766, sample SAMN09781774) | gut metagenome | biome: gut microbiome | host: Homo sapiens | place: Madagascar | study: EMG produced TPA metagenomics assembly of the PRJNA485056 data... | reverse complement strand
ACGGTCTCGCCTGCTTTTGTCATCGTCAAAGGCATCATCGCTGTGCTCCCCTTCCATAAAAATGATGTGATGCTGCGGTGGTTAGTCAGCCGTAACTATCATCGTAGATAGTTTATCGCTGCTAACCCGGCTTGTCAATAGATTTTTCATATCTCATAGTTAGTTTATATGAACAAACAAATTTTATGCCGGTATCGCTCCGCATTTTTATCAAAATCATCAATAACTAACTCTATTTTTTGAGTTAAAGTTAGCCAATATTTACATTTTCAGAGGGTCGTTTTGCCATTTTATAGGGCATTTCGCCCTCTCAGGCGCTCCCGCGCCAGATTCCCCCTTTTGTCACCTACGGTGACATCTTCCCCCGGAGCGGGGGAAGTCTTTCCTCAAAGGGAGAGCCAAGCCGTAAAGTTCATCACTAAAGTTTTAGGTGCAATGAGAAATCTTCCGGCAGTGCTCTTGCCTCTCCCTTTGGGAGAGGTGGCACGGCGCAAGCCGTGACGGAGAGGGCGAGCCCGCTACCCCGCGCGGGAGCGCCATCCCCCAAATACACGACCGCCCGGCGCAGGGGTCAAAACTGCACCGGGCGGTCATGCGTAAAAAGGAGGATCACGCTCTCCTGTGTCGGAAGCATAGGAGAGTTGCCAGGATAAAAGAGAGTATTTGAAAAGAGAATATCAATTTTTCAGGCGGCCACCGCCAACTTTAAAATGGGCGTGCCGCTGTGGAACAGCCGCAGATACACCGCCGTGCACTTGGCCAGCTGGTCAAAGTGCTGCTGGGCGGCGGCGGGGTCGCCGTAGGACTTCCAGCACCCGCAGCAGGTAAAGCACTTGCCCCGGTGGCGGATAAAGCCCACCACATCCTCCAGCGGATAGCCCAGAAATACCCCGATCTCGTGGGGGAAATCCGCTGCCTCCGCCGCGCAGCACAGCCGTAGGCTGAGCTGGTCCAGCAGCGCGTTGCAGTCCGTGGCATCCTCCGGCAGACGGTAGCCCTCCCGGGCTAAAAAGCCGCGCACAGCGGCATCTGCCAGCACCGTTTGCAGCTTGGCGGCGCGGTAGACGTACACCAGATACTGCCGGGTAGCAATACACCCCCGCAGCACCCGCACCTGCAAGCCTTTGGGGTTCAGCTGGGCGTTCCAGCCCGCCACCCGCCGGGCAAGGTCGGCACGGTTTCGCGTTTCGTAGCGGAACAGCCCCGCAGGCTTCAGCCCCGCCAGTACCGGGGCACATTGTTCGATCATTACTGTCTCAAAATCACGCTCCATGGCGGTTCTCCTTTGGCAGCGGTGTCGGGGTCAGTGTGCCCCGGATGCCGGGCGGTTATAAGTAAGACGTAGCTAACCGCCACCCCAAAAAAGAAGCAGCACCCCCGGTCTGCGGGCGCTGCCGGTGGGGTCTCATGCGGTTAGTTGTTTCTAACGCCAGTAGTGTACCACAACGCAGCGGGGCGTGTCAAGCCTTTCCGGCAAAAAAGTTATTTATGGCAAACCACACCCGCGCTACCCTTCCGGCGGCGGCTGTGGTATAATTAGAATATTCTCGGGTCTGCCCCTTGGGGCGCACCCCTGCCAAGGAGGCCAAACCCATGCCCATACCCATCACCGCGTCTACCCTGTCTGCGCTGCTGAGCGCCGCGCTGGCGCAAAAGCCCACCCGCCCGCTGGTGCTGGCGCTGGACGGCCGCTGCGGCAGCGGCAAGACCACCCTTGCCAACGCACTGGCGGCACAGCTGTCCGGCTGCACCCTGCTGCGCACGGATGATTTCTACCTGCCGCCCGCCCGGCGCTGCCCGGACTGGGCACACACACCCTGCGCCAACATGGACCTTACCCGCCTGCGGGACGAAGCCCTGCGCCAGGCCTACGCGGGGCAGACGGTGGACTACCGGGCGTACAGCTGCCGGGAGGGAGCTTTTCTGCCCCCGGCACAGCTGCCCGCGCAGCCGCTGGTGATCTTAGAGGGCAGTTACAGCCACCACCCGCTGCTGCGCCCCTACGAGACGCTGCGGGTGTTTGTGACCTGCACCAAGGCCGAGCAGACCCGGCGCTTACAGGCGCGGGAGGGCGCACGCTACGCGGATTTTGCCGCCCGGTGGGTGCCGCTGGAGGAGGGGTACTTTGCGCAGTACGGCATAGCCGAAAACGCGGATTTTGTGGTGGACACCACCGGGAGTGGAACGATTTAGAATGCGCGCCGCGTTGCTCTGCGCATAAATAGCGGAAAGATTATTTTTAATTTCGGAATAGCGGAGCGTCTGCGGACGCTCCGCTATTCCATTTTCACGGGAGGGGTCGTGGAGGGGAGCGGCAGATGCAGCGCCGCTTTCTGCGAAAGCGCGGCACTGCGGGAAAGCTTCTGCTTGGCGCAAGCGGGCGGAACCCTCTCCGTCTTTGCTTCGCAAATCCACCTCCCCCGAAAGGGGGAGGTTTTGCTCTACTTGCCGACAGATGCATAAAAGCTCCCCCTTCGGGGGAGCTGGCATCGAGCAAAGCGAGATGACTGAGAGGGTTCGTGCCCCAACCAAAAACTCCCCCTGCATCTCACGGTGCAGAGGGAGTTTAAATTTACAGGCTGTTACTTATTCTTGTACATATCCTGATAGTAGTTCTGGTAGTCGCCGCTGGTGACGTGGTTCATCCACTCCTCGTGGTTCAGGTACCAGTCAATGGTCAGCACGATGCCCTTCTCAAAGGGAGTTTCGGGGTACCAGCCCAGATCGTTCTTGATCTTGGTGGGGTCGATGCCGTAGCGGCGGTCGTGACCCAGACGGTCGGCCACATGCTTGATGAGGTCCTCGCTGATGCCCTCGTCCTGCAGACGGTCGTGGAGCTGGTTGATGATGGTCTTGACGATGAAGATGTTGGGGCGCTCGTTGTGGCCGCCCACGTTGTACACCTCGCCGATCTTTCCGCCGTTGGCTACCATATCAATGGCCTTGCAGTGATCCTCCACATACAGCCAGTCGCGGATCTGCATACCGTCGCCGTAGACGGGCAGCTGCTTGTGGTGCTTGACGTTGTTGATCATCAGGGGGATCAGCTTCTCCGGGAACTGGTAGGGGCCGTAGTTGTTGGAGCAGCGGGTGATGTTCACCGGCATACCGTAGGTGTCGTGGAAGGCCATGACGAACATATCGGCGCTGGCCTTGGAGGAGGAGTAGGGGCTGTGGGGGCACAGCGGCGTGGTCTCCATAAAGAAGCCGTCCGCGCCCAGTGCGCCGTACACCTCATCGGTGGACACCTGCAGGTACTTCTTGCCCTCTTTCCAAGTCTTGGCATCGGCATCATACCATGCCTCCTTGGCGCGCTGCAGCAGGTTGACGGTGCCCATCACGTTGCTCTGCACAAAGATCTCCGGATTCTTGATGGAGCGGTCCACATGGCTCTCGGCGGCAAAGTTGATGACGTAGTCGAAATCGTACTTTGCAAACAGGCTCTCCACCAGCTCCTTGTCGCAGATGTCGCCCTGCACGAACACATGGCGGGGGTCGCCCTCCACGTCCTTCAGGTTTTCCAGATTGCCCGCATAGGTCAGCTTATCCAGATTGACCAGCAGGATCTCCGGGTATTTTTTGAGCATATAGTGCACAAAGTTGGAACCGATAAAACCGGCGCAGCCGGTGATCAGATAGGTTTTCATAGGTCAGTATCCCTCTTTATTTATTTGTTGTTTCCCCCGGACTGCGGGCGGGCTGCGGCGCGGGCGCGTTCCTCCTCGGCGCAGCAGTGCTTTGCCACAAGGTAGAGGTTCTTGTTCATGCTGTTCATGGTCTTGCCCATGGCCTTGGTGTATGCTTCCAGCCCTTTGTTCATGCTGTGAAGCTCCTCATAGGTGGCTTGGGTGTACCGTGCCAGACCCTCGCTCATGTTGCTGAGCTCCTTGTGGGTCTCTTTGGTGTACTCCACCAGCTCTGCGAAGGCGTACACCGCCCATGCAAGGAACATTTGCAGCACCCAGAACACCACGGCGACCGCCAGCCCCAGCACGATGGCTGAAAACCGGTTGATGGGCTTCAGCGCTTGGTAGACCGAGCCGTACAGCATAGCCGCAAGCGCAAACGACAGCACGCACTGCACCTTTGCAAAGATCTTTAATATCTTGACAGATCTGCTAAAAATCGCGTCAAACATGATACATCCTCAGTTCTTCCGCAGGGGGTGTTTTTCAGGTATTTCTCAGCCCTTCATGCCGTTTTCGCCGTCCCAGTGGGCGAAGAAGCAGGCCAGAGCGTCCTTCCAGTCGCGGACATCGTTGCCCACGGTGCAGCGCAGCATCCGGTTGTCCAGTGCGCTCCACTTGGGGCGGTCGGCGCTGTCCGGGTGCTTTGCCTTGTACTCCTCGCTGGTGCAGGGGGACACGCTAGCCTCCACGCCGGAAAGGCGGATGATCTCGGCAGCAAAATCGTACCACGAGCAGATGCCCTCGCCGGTGCAGTGGTACAGGCCGTACTCGTGGGTCACGCACAGCTGCAAAATTTCGTGGGCAAGGTCGGCTGCGTTGGTGGGGTTGCCGCACTGGTCGTTGACCACTTCCAGCTTGCCGAACTTTTTGCCCGCGTTCACGATGGTCTTGACAAAGTTTTTGCCGTAGTAGCTGTACAGCCACGCGGTGCGCACGATGAAGTGGCGGTGGCAGAACCGCTCCACATACTTTTCGCCCATGAGCTTGGTGGAGCCGTAGGCGCTGATGGGCCCGGGCAGGGTGGCTTCATCCTGCGGGATGCCGCCGTTCTCCCGGCCGGAGAACACATAGTCGGTGGAAACGTGCACCAGCCGTGCGCCGGTCTTTTCGGCAGCCTGCGCCAGATTGCGGGGGCCAAGGGCGTTTGCCTTAAAGGCATCGTCGTGGTGCACCTCGCACCCGTCCACGTTGGTGTAGGCGGCGCAGTTGATGATGATATCCGGGCGGTTGCGCCGCACGAACTCGTCCACCATCTTGTAGTTGGAGATATCCAGCTCCGGCAGATCCACCGGGATCACCGTAGCGTTGAGCAGCTTTTCGGGGATGGGGCCCAGCTCGCTGCGGCCCTCCTGCAGCTGCTTGAGCAGCTCTGTGCCCAGCTGCCCCTTGCAGCCTGTGACAATGATTTTCATACCAATGTGCCTTTCCTTATGCTTAGTAGCGCAGCTTGCCGTCGGCCACGTTCTTCAGATGCTGGCCGTAGGGGCTCTTGCCGTAGCGCTCGGCGCTTTCCAGCAAGGTGTCGCGGTCGATCCAGCCGTACTTGAAAGCGATCTCCTCCGGTGCGCTGATCTTGATGCCCTGACGCTTCTCGATCATGTGCACAAAGTCGGCAGCCTCCACAAGGCTCTCCATCGTGCCGGTATCCAGCCATGCAAAGCCGCGGCCCAGCAGCTGCACATCCAGCTCATCCTGCTTCAGGTACATATCGTTCAGGGAAGTGATCTCCAGCTCACCGCGGGCAGAGGGCTTTACCTGCTTTGCCATCTGCACCACTTCCTTGTTGTAGAAGTACAGGCCGGTGATGGCGTAGTTGGACTTGGGATGCTGGGGCTTTTCCTCCACGCTGAGCACCTTGCCGTCCTTGTCGAACTCCACGATGCCAAAGCGCTCGGGGTCCTGCACATAGTAGCCGAACACGGTGCAGCGGCCCTTGTTCTCTGCGTTGGCCACGGCGCTCTTGAGCAGCTTGGAGAAGCCGTTGCCGTAGAAAATGTTATCGCCCAGGATCATGGCGCAGCAGTCGTCGCCAATGAACTCTTCGCCCAGAATAAAGGCCTGTGCCAGACCGTCCGGGGAGGGCTGAACTTTATACTGCAGATGGATGCCGTACTGGCTGCCATCGCCCAGCAGCGCCTCAAAGCGGGGCGTATCGGTAGGGGTAGAGATGATCAGGATATCCTGAATGCCCGCCAGCATAAGGGTGGACAGCGGATAGTAGATCATGGGCTTGTCGTAGACCGGCAGCAGCTGCTTGCTGGTGACCATGGTCAAAGGATAGAGCCGTGTGCCGGCACCGCCGGCGAGAATAATGCCTTTCATACTTGTGCACTCCTTTTTTCTTATAAAAAGATGTGCAGCTTAATTCAAAGCGGAGCTGCGTCCGCTGTAAACAATTTTGGGTCTGCCGCGTCCGCATTTTTGCAAAAGACGATGGCAGTACACTTTATTTTACTATGAAAGCACGCAAAATGCAAGAGGCGGAAAAGACAGAAAGCGGTGTGCCGACGGCACACCGCTTTCTGCGAATCAAAAACACTATTTTTTCTTCCCCGCTCACCACGCAAAGCCCCACTTGGAAAAGTAGCGCAGCAGGCTGCGCAGCTGCCACAGAAAGGGCTTCAGGCTGCGGTGCGCCGCGCGGTGCCACGCGTGGATGGCGGTGTACTGGGGCACCAGATACGCCTTGCCCCGGGTGCGCATCTTCTGGGTCAGGTCGGCGTCCTCCACATACATGAAGTACCCCTCGTCAAAGCCGCCCACAGCCTTGAAGGCGGCGGTGTCCACCGCCGAAAAGCTGCCGGTGCAGAACTCGATCTCGGTGGGCTTTGTCAGGTCTTTGTCTGCCATCAGGTAGCGGTCGTTGCACTTTGCCCAGAAGCGCAGACAGGGCAGCTGACGGTAGACCATGGCGCGCACATTGCACCGGCGCAGCGGCAGCTGCTGGGGTCTGCCGTCCGGGAAGGTCAGCCCCGGGCGGGTCATCACCACGCCGGGGTGCGCCGCCATCCAGTCCGCAAGGTCGCTCAGGGTATCCGCGGTCAGCTGGATATCCGGGTTCAGGATAAAGTGCACCCGGCTGTGCAGCAGCGAGAGCACTGTGTTGTGCCCGGTGCCGAAGCCGCCGTTCTCCAGCCGGCAGAGCACCTGCACCGTCTGCCCCGGGACGGTGCGCAGGGTGCCGTCCTTTGCGGCGGCGGTCAGCTGCTGGCCGCTGCCGTCCGGGCTGGCGTTATCCACCAGATATAAGGTGAGCGGGTAGCGGCGGGTGCAGTCCAGCACGGTCTGCGCAGCCCTGATGGCCTCCCCGGCGCCGTTATACACCACGATACAGGCCGAAAGCTCCATCTGCGTTCCCCCTTTCGTTTCAGTTTGGGTCAAAGGCTCACTCCAGCGGCTTGATGTCAAAGCTGAAGTCCTCCTTCATCAGGTCAAAGTTGGGGTTCATGCAGGGGTCGCCCGCAGCCAGCTGCTTTGCCCACCGCTTCTGGAACCGCTCCACCTCGGAGGCAAAGCGCTTGCGCTTGGCCGGGCTTTCGTCCAGCCCGCGGCTCTTGCTCTCGTAGTGGTACAGCTGGGCAAAGGGGGTGAACACGTTGGTGTAGCCTGCCTCCCGCACACGCACGCAGAAGTCCACGTCGTTGAAGGCCACGGCAAAGCTCTCGTCCAGCCCGTTCACCTGCTCGTACACGTCCTTGCGCACCATCAGGCAGGCGGCGGTCACTGCGTACACATCCTGCGCATAGGCCAGCCGTCCCATATAGCCGGGGTGCCCCACAGGGAAGTTCTTGTGCATATGCGCCGCCAGCGTCAAAAAGCCGAAGCCGATGCCCGCGTGCTGGATGGTATTGTCCGGGTAGAGCAGCTTTGCGCCCACGCAGCCCACACGGTCCTGCTGGGCATACATGACCATCTCCTCCATCCAGCGGGGCGAGATGACCTCGGTATCGTTGTTGAGCAGCAGCAGGTACTGGCCGGTGGCAGCCTTTGCGCCAAAGTTATTCAGGGCGCTGTAATTGAAGCCGGTGCCCTGCCATGTGAGCACATGCAGGGTGTCCGGGTGCTCCTTTTGCAGCTGCTCATAGCAGCGGAAAGTGGCAGGCTCCTTGCTGTTGTTCTCGATGATGATGATCTCAAAATCCGGGTAGGTGGTCTTGCGGTAGATGGACTCCACACACAGCCGCAGGTCACCCGAATGGTCGCAGCTAGGGATCAGCACACTGACCCGCCCGGGCTTTGTGATGGTGTAATCGGTCTTGTAGAAGCCCGGGGTGTTGGGCACCATGGTCACTGCGTCCACCGGCACGCCCATGCGGTCGTAGTGGGCGCGCAGCGCCTTCATGGCCGCTTCCAGACAGTAGGTCTTGGCAGAGATGTTGCTGGCTACGCTGGCGGGGCTTGCACGCCAGTAGTAGAGCAGGTGCGGGATGTGCACGATCTTTTCCGCCTGCTCGGTCAGGCGCAGGTAGAGGTCGTAATCCTGACTGCCGTTGAACTCTGCCCGCTCGTCGCCGCCCACCTTTGCCAGCAGCGCCGCGCTGAACACGCTCAGGTGGCAGATATAGTTGTTGGAGCGGAGGTTATCCAGCATATAATCCGGCTTGAAGTGGTAGACCGTCAGATGGTCGATGTTCCCTTCAAAGGTCACTTCGTCGGTGTACACAAAGTCCGCACCCTGCTTTGCAATGGCCTCCGCCACATACCACAGTGCACAGGGGTGCAAAATGTCATCATGGTCCAGCAGGGCGATATAGTCACCGGTGGCAAGGGCAAAACCCTGATTGGTGTTGCCCGCAATGCCCTCGTTGCTGTCCAGTTTCCGGTAGCGGATACGGCTGTCGGTGCGGGCACGCTCCTGCACGAGGGCTCCCACGTCCGCGTCCTGTCCGGCATCCACCATGCACAGCTCCCAGTTGCGGTAGGTCTGGTTCTGTACCGAGTCCAGCAGCTCCACCAGAAAATCATGGGGGGTGTTATACAGCGGCACAACGATACTGATGCGCGGCGCAGCGGGCTGGTCTGCGGCCTGTTTTACCAGCAGCTCCACATCCGCAAAGCGGTCGGCGGGCATAGCCTTGCCCGGAAACAGCTTTTTGTACTCTTTTTTGGCCTTGGCCTGTGCCTTTACGCCCGCAAAGCCCACCCGGCGCAAGGTGGCAAAAAAGACGAACAGCGGGAAGGTGCGCCACAGCTGGCGGCACTTGCTTACCAGATACCGCAGCGGCCAGCTGGCCTTCCAGAAGGTGGAGTTGACCACGCTGTTCAGGGTCTTTTCCAAGTTCTGCTCGTGGCTGCGGCTCAGGGAAAGGTCGCTGCGCAGCCGCTCCAGCTGGGCAGCCTGCTGGGCGGCGGTGCGCTCAGCCAGCAGGGTACGCTCCCGCAAAACGTCCAGCTGCTGCTCGTAGCCATCTTCAAGTTCCGGCAGCTCCGGGGCAGCCATGCGGCAGAACAGCGCCGTCAGCTGCTCCTTGCCGCGATCCTTCCACGCAAGCTCCCGACAGAAGCCCTGCGCGGCAAGCTGCTTTGCGCAGTCTGCCATGCCGGCGTACTCTGCGCACACCAGCACCACCTTTTCCGCCTGTACGGCGGGCAGGGTGACCCACTGGGGGTCTGCCACCACCAGCAGCTCCGGGGCGCTTTGCACCACCGCAGTATTCATTTTGCAAAAAGCTTTTTCCAGCAGCCCGCTGTCCTCCAGCACCTGTACGCTGCGGGGAGCCAGCTCCCGCACGATGCGCTGTGCCAGTGCACGGCAGCGCTCGGCAGCCTCCTGATTCTGCTTTTCCTGATCCAACTCCATGCTGATACTCCAATCCGTGCGTTTTTCCACGCAGTTATGTTTCCCGTTCATTTTTCACAAACGGATATAGTATACCAAATCTTGCGGCGTTTGAGAAGGTTTTTCCAAAATTTCAGTGAAACACGCTCAGCGGAACAATCCCGCCAGCCAGCCGAACAGTCCGCCGCTGCGGGTAGTGCTGGTACGGATCTTCGCCCCGGTGTAGTAGTGCTGCAGGACCTGCTTGTAGTTCATGCCCTCCTCGGCGGCGTAGCCCACTGCGCCGCACTGGCTCATGCCCACACCATGACCATAGCCGTAGTAGGTCATGCAGGGGGTGCCGCTGGCATCGGTGCCGAAATCGAAGCAGTAGCGGGAGGAGACGAACTGGTTGATATACCGGTAGCTGCGTCCGTTGGACACCAGCGTGTTGTACTGCACAAAGCCGCCCAGATCCTTGTGGGTGGTGTCGGCGCTCTGGTAGGGCTCGCCGGTGCGGCTGTCGTTGTATTCTATATAGGTGTAGTCCTTGCCGATGACCCGGCGCAGCAGGTTGTGGTACTGCTCCTCGTAGGGGCTTTCCACGCTTTGCAGATAGGGCACATCCGTGCCCCATGCGTCCAGACTGGCGCAGGTGCCGTACACGCCGGTCTGGGTGTTGTAGCCCGCACTGGCCGACCATACCGCATCGCACACGCTGCCATTGTACACCAGCACCTCATCCTTGACCGCCTGCACCGCCTTGCGGATGGCATTGCGGGCAGAGGCCGGGATCTGATCGACCGGGGTATAGATCAGCGCATTGGTGGACGAGCCGTACTGCTTGTGGTATTCCAGATAGGAGTGCACCGCCACCGCCTGCGCCTTCCACGCCTGCTGCGCGGCGCTGGCGCTGACAAAGCTGCCAATGGAGCCAAGCTCGGTATAGGTGATGCCCACCAGACAGTCCTCAAGATCCAGCGTAACATTGCGCTTGAGCCCCTGCCCCTTGATGTTCAGGTAGGGCATGGTGATCTTATCCTTGGAGCCAAACAGCCAGCTGAGGCAGTTTTCGTCCTCTGCAGGGATCAGGGTGGTATCGGCCCCGCCGATGGTGGTGGCAGCCGAAGCCGCTGCCGCCGGGATGCAGACGCACAGCACCGCCGCCAGCAGAAAAGCCGCCGCACGGCGGGCAAAAGAATGCAGATGTTTCAAAGTCCGGTTCCCTCCTTGTGGGTATCATTTACGTTTTGATCTGACCTTAGTGTAGCACAGCCGGCGCCGCCGGGCAAGAACCGGAGTCATGTATTTTATGCCATGCGGGACGATCTGAAAAAAGACGCAAACTTTCTCTTGATTTTGCCCAGGGAATCCGGTATAATAAAAGGCGTTCAAAACGATGCGCCGGTGTGTCGGAATGGCAGACGAGGGGGACTCAAAATCCCTTGTGCTAATAACACGTGTGGGTTCGACCCCCACCACCGGCACCAAGCAAGCAGTCCGGACTTTTTTCAGGTTCCGGGCTGCTTTATTTTTGTTGCAAATCATACCTTTGTGTTCTCCGGGAAAGTGCTGACGATGGCATTGGCAGAGGACACCTTGCTGGAGAAATCCAGATGGGTATAGATATTGCTGGTGGTGCTGATGTCGCTGTGCCCCAGCCACTCTTGGATTTCCTTCAGGCTCACGCCGTTGGCATAGAGCAGACTGGCGCAGCTTTTCCCAGTGTGCTTCAAACTTCTTCAACTCATAGCCCTTATTAAAAGACATCGTAAACCTCCAAATTTTCGATAAGTCGTAAAAAGTCGAAAATTTGGAAGGCTACGGATATTTCGCCGCTTGGGGCATCCACGAAAAACGGACAAACATAAAGCCTGCTCCTTTTTACGGGAGCAGGCTACCTGAAGGCTAAAAAAATAGCCGGACAACCAACTAACAGAGCGGTTCTAAAGCAGAATCACTCTATCAGCTGTTGCCCGGCTATTTGGTGCGCGTTTCATACATTGCCTTGCGGCAATGGCCCATTGCTTGGTGACGAACAGTCCATATTCAGGGTGCAATGCACTCGATTTTTAAAAAAGTGGGCACGCGTCACCAAAGCGACCATGCGTATCCAACACAAACCCGGAGACGCTCTTCAAGTTGATTGGGCCGGCGATACGATTCACTCTGCGCAAAATCATATACATGGTATAAATGCTGTTTTTATTTTTCTTTCATATAATTCATACAATTTCTCGCATTCCATGCATATCCATCCTACTTCGCCTGTATATAGCGGATATTTTCGTTCCTTACCCTTACAATATTCTGTTTCATAATTTTCTATTAACTCCACAAGGTTATTGATATCCCCCCTCTGCGCAGCAGCCATTCCTGTTATTGCCCACAAAAAGCCAGTTCTTTTTTTATTCAGTTCCTGCCACTGAAACATTTCCGTAAACTGCTCATATAATACCTTTTGCTTTTTCTTCTCTTTTACCGGAAATTCATAAATCAGCGGATAAATCTGAGCAACACCATCCGGATAAAACTCTGTCTGATGATACCGATCACTGTTTCCAATAATTCTCCATCTTTGATTCGCATCATCCCAGAATACCTTTTCTATCTGTTCCTGTATTTTTTTACGCATTTCACTGATTGCCTGCGTATTTTCCAGTCCTGCAAGTTCTAATTCGTACAGACCTCTCCATACTTCCAGATTATCCATCAGATAAACTGTTGTGTTTTCTTCTGAGACCTGTGTAATTCCATCCTGCATCAGGCTTTGAATCTTTTTTAATGCAAGGTCGATTCCCTTTTTCCAGGATTCCGGCAGGTCTGTACTTCCTGTCTTTTCCAGATATTTTCCCATAAGAAAAAGGTACATACCAAGATATCCGTCTTCGGAATCAGCCTTTTCTTTATAAATAAGTTTCCCACCCTCTTTCCGGTAGATCCCCATTTTTCCATCTGTTTTCAGCAAAATCCCAGTATGCCAGTCCAGATACCTGCCAACAGCTTTTTTCTCTGTTTCAGTCATGGGGCAATTCTTTGTTTCTGCCAGAAGCCCCAGTGCGGCCATACACGCAAAGTATGGATTAACATCTCCGGCTTTGCTTCCATTCATATAGATTTCGCCCTCAGGCCCCTGATTCTCAAGAATCCACTTTTTTTCTCCGGTCAGGACTGTTTCCAGCCATTCCTGCCGGACAGATATTTCTTTTCTCAGGTTCTGATAATAAGCAAACATAAATGCAATGCACACAGTTATGCAAAATATAATAAGTCCCATCACGTTCTTTCGATGTTTCACTTTTCTTTTGCATTGATTCTGTTTGTGCTTATGCATCTATATCCTCCAGGATCTTTCTGATTTTGATACTTGCAGTCCCATCACCATAAGGGTTTCTGGCCTCACTCATTTTTCTGTATGTCTCCGGCTCTGTAAGAAGCAGCTTGCATTCTCTGTAAATATCATCCATCTTCGTGCCTACAAGCTTTAAGGTTCCTGCTTCCACACCTTCCGGACGTTCTGTTGTATCCCGCATGACCAGTACCGGTTTTCCCAGTGCAGGGGCTTCTTCCTGGATTCCGCCGCTGTCTGTCATGATCAGATAACTGGCTTTCATCAGGTTATGGAATTCTACCACATCCAGTGGTTCGATCAGGTGTATTCTCTCACATCCACCAAATTCCTCATCTGCGATTTTCCTGACCTGCGGATTCAAATGTACAGGATAAATAACCTTCACATCTGCAAATTCCTCCACGATCCTGCGTATAGCCCGGAACATATCACGCATGGGTTCTCCCAGATTCTCCCTTCTGTGTGCTGTCACAGCAATCAGTCTGCTGCCTTTTGCCCATTCTGTTTCCGGATGATAAAAATCACTTCGCACCGTATAGTGCAAAGCATCAATTCCTGTATTTCCTGTGATAAAGATCCGCTCTGGATCCTTACCCTCTTTCAGCAGTGCATCCGCTGCTTTCTGAGTCGGCGCAAAATGCAGGCTGGCAGTAAGTCCAATGGCCTGCCTGTTAAATTCTTCCGGATAGGGAGATTTCATATTATAAGTACGAAGTCCCGCTTCCACATGTCCTACCGGGATCTGCTGGTAAAATGCAGCCAGCGATGCGGCAAATGCAGTAGACGTATCTCCATGGACCAGCACGATATCCGGTTTTTCCTTTTTCAGGATCTCCCTCATTCCTGTAAGAATAGCCGTTGTCACATCCGTAAGATCCTGCCCTTTTTTCATGATCGCCAGATCATAATCCGGGACCACTTTAAAAATATCGAGAACCTGCTTCAGCATTTCCCTGTGCTGTCCTGTGACACACACCAGCGTTTCCAGTTTTTCACTTTTTTTCAGTTCCAGAACAAGAGGGCACATTTTAATTGCTTCTGGTCTTGTTCCAAAAATCACCAGTACTTTTTTCATTTTCAATTTCCTCCCAGTTCTTTATCCAGATACGCCAGTCTTTCGCGGATGGTATCTGTCAGCTGTTTCATAGCTTCTTCATAGCTTCTGATATTCCTCGATGTGCCCTCCTTACTGGTTCCGACTAACAGATTCTCACTAAAAGAATATCCCCACACTTTAAAGTTTCTGTCCACAGCCTCTCCCAGTTCCTCCTGATAAGATGCTATTTTCTCAGCGATATGTTCATCAGACAGTGTGGTTTTACGCAGCTGCACATATCTTTCACAGACACGTTCTCTGAAAGCTTCATCCTGCCACAGCCTTTCAATCCATGAATTTTTCACTGTATGCAAAATATCTGTCGATTTCACGGAATTCTGAAAATTATCAAATCCATTGTTAAAATCCCATACAGCAAGCTGCAGCTTTCCTCCAAGTTCTTTGTATATGTACGTAGAAAGATTGCCTGCGTCATAATTCATGGCAAATTCATTGATAATAAAGTAGTCCACCCAATTATCCATGTCTATATATGCCTGATATCCAATTCTTTTGTCGCTGAAATTCTTCCCATACAGAACTTGTTCAAATTCAGAAATATCTTTCTGGATATATGCTTTTTGTTTTTCCGTTATTTTATTTTTTGACGGGTACCCTATATACAAAGAATTGTTTGTATATCCTGCCGTCTTTCCCCAGGTTTTCAGCTCTTCTGATTCTGTATCACTTCTGTCTCTGCTTACAATGTATGCGGTTTCCCCTGACAGCAGGCCAAACTTTGAAAGCCGCAGTCTGCTTTCTCCGTTTGTTACAGGCTCCACTGCCAGATAAACGCCCTGATATTCTCCATCAACAAACAATTCCACAAACCGGGTGTCCGGAGCCCATCCATTTAATTCCCTTGCCAGATCATATACCAGTTTATTTCTGATCAGCGTCTTATCAAGATAAGGACCATTTAACACCCATTCACTGTTTGCTCCCATTCCTGCAAGAGACACTTCTTTTGCACTGTCTTTTTTATTTTTATAAAATTTAATGCGATACTGCTTTTTATCAAGTTTGCTATAAGAAGAAGCGCCTCTGTATTTGATCGTAGCGCGGTATATGGAATTGGGGACAGAAAAAACAGATCGTTCCTCTCCGTTTCCATCCAACAGAGCAATATTTCCCCAGATCACATTCTCCTTCAGGACCTGCTGTCCCTTTGTATTCATATAGACTACCGGAAGTGTCGTAGAGAATTCTCCCAGATCATAGTATTCCAGACTCTCCTCGTCCGGTTCATCCCACTCCTTCATTTCTTCTTTCGTGATGACAGTTTTCTTTTTTTCCTTTGACTTATTTTCTGACTTTGCAACAAAATTTCCCACAACGGATATTCCACAGAGAACTGTTATCATCAGAATACATAAAAGGATACGGCTTATCCTTTTCATAACAACACCTCTCAGTCAGGCAGCCTTTTTACTGCGAAAGTTCATCCTTCTGATCAACTATATTTACCCTTTTCACACCATCGATTTTGATCAGTTTCTCTGAAATATCCATCTGATTTTCTTTTGCAGCTTTATACAGGATTCCCTCTCCGATAGAATAAACCAGTTCAAAGCTGCTTTCTGTAACATTTCTCATGGAAACATGTGCCTTTCCTGAAAAGAAGGTATCTACTGCTGCCTCTGCTTTATGTAAGCATTCAGGGTTTCCCTGAACAACCAGCAATTTATTACACGACGTAAAGCCATTTTTGGTAATAATAAGAAAAAGGAGTAAAAAAGCAGAACCAATGGCAATAAGCGCATACTGAGATACACCACAGCCAATGCCTGCCGCGATTGCCCAGAAGATATAAGTAGCATCTCTTACATCCTTTACAGCAGTACGGAATCTTATGATAGAAAGAGCACCGACCATACCAAGAGACAATGCAATATTATTACTGATAATGCTCATGATCATAGCTGTGATGATCGTGATCGATCCGATCGAAATATTAAATTTTCTGCTGTATGCAGGTCCTGCATAAGAAATTTTATAAGTAAACATAATAAAAAAGGCGACGATCAATGCAATCACATTATTCATTAAGATCACAGTCACACTCAGTGCTTCTGTATTTGTCAGATTTTCTACGATAAATTCTCTCATATTATTCTCCAATCCCGGCATCCGTTTTCCCATCGGTCTCCGGTCTGCCGTATGTAAAACTTACGGTCACATCATTCTGGCTCTGGAATATTTGCTGTGGCTGGTGGACAGTTCATCCGCTTTTTTCAATGTCTCAGCAATCATATCCGGCAGGAATCCTGTATATTTTACTTCCATCAGCACCTGTTCTGTACTGCCCAGCGCATCGGTTCCAACATCCTCGAACAGACCATATGGATATAACGTCCCTCGGATATCCGTATCAAAAGTGATCCTTACATCACCTGCAGGATAAGCAAATGCCAGCCTTTGATAATCTATGATCGTCTTTGGACGGTAACACCCCTGTGTGATCCGCAAATACAATCTCATAGCCAGCTCCGTTTCATATTCCAGAAGAAACGAAGCATCTCCCTGTTCCATCCGAAGTGCGTGTTCACGGCTGACAGGTATGGAATATTTCACTCCGTCAAATCCGTTTTTGCATTTAAACTCCAGCTTTGCAGATAGATCATTCAAGGAATAAATTCTTAAACGGATCTTCCTTTTTTCATACATTCCATCCAGATTATCCCATAGATCCTGATCGTCTATGGAATCATAGTACTGAGATCTGATAAAATATCTGCCATTATCTCCATGGATATCCCTTTCCATAATGCCATCCAGCTTTTGTTGAAGAATCATGGCCTCTCTGCGGCTGATCAGATATTTGATTTCTTTGCGAAAAACCGTTTCCAAATCTTACGCCCCCTCTCTGATTTTCGTTCAAACAGAACTATCTGGAACAGGAGTCCGCATACTGTCAGCAAAGCCACATATCCGACTCCCGTCTCATGAAGAAGAAACGTTCCTGCCACAACAGAAGAAAGGATCGCTCCCTCCAGCGGAAAAAAGGCCGCTGCAGCTGCAGCTCCTGCAGCGAAAATAGCTGCTGCCCACCAGAACGGATAATGCATCCATACAACTGCCGCAGCAGTCATGGCAGACAAGATCATGGAATCTGCTGTTTTCCAATTAAATGCCATATATCCCATCAGACATCCAAGTATCGTAAATGCAGTTACGATCGTCCCCCATCCGGCCCTTCCATTCATAACAGTACATAATACGATCGTCACTCCCCAGAACATTATGAAGGAAACGATCAGACGGTACACCTTAGCTCCTGCAAAAACGAGCAGGATCCCCAGGAGCAGAAACAGGATGCTTTCTGTATTTCCGCTTATCGAAAGGGTGTCTGCAATTCCTGTCTTTCCCATAAACAAATCAGTTCCCTTAAGGATCAGTTCCGACATCAGCCATTCCCTCCTCCCTTTAAAAGTGGATTCAATGCTTTCATATAGGATCTGTTTCCTGTTTCAGCAACATCCTGTGCCCATATAATATATTCTATATCATATTTTTCCAGTATTTCATCCAGATTCTGTATCAGATCTGCATCCTTATATATATTAGATACATAAACCTTATCAAAGACTTCTGAAAGATAAGAGATCATCATCTTCCCTCTTGCATCTGCAATAAGAAGAAGATTTCCGTTTCCCTGTCCTTTTCCTCTTCCTTCCACTATACTATGCTTATAGCTCGAACCAATGACTGCATAATTTCCGCTACCATTAAACTGTATCGTTTGTCTTTTTAGTGTCTGTAGCTGCCCTTCTTCGTTTTCAAAGGTTAATTCTTCGCGATTGGGATTTGAACCATTCATATAAATATAGAATGGTTCCTCTTCCATGTTTTCTATTCCTTTCTTTATTTCGTCTGTCGTATACTTTCCTAGCGCTTCCAAAAGAAGGTTTCCCTTAAAATTTCCAAAAACATATTTACGGTAAGCATCCAGGTTTTCCTTATCATATCCAAGTTCTCCAAAAATCACCTGCGCCCCGTAGAATGCCCCACGCATTGACCAGCTATTTTCAGTTCTGAAATAAATATATTCATCCTGATGGTTTTCCAGTTCAGACAGCGGATTTAAAACCACTGAAGGATCTGAAAAAGAGGCTTCCAGTTTCTCTATAAAATCACTGTATTTTTCCTTTTCAGTTTCATATCCGCCTTCAAATACTGCTCTTTCCGGTATCGGCATAATATAAGTAGCTTTTCCGCTCTTTTTCTGTAATGCTTTCATAATATCTGCCGCATATGAAATATGATCCTCAGAAATCCGATTTATATTAAAGATACGGTCTGTATAGATCACCTGATCCTGCGTTTCCAGGATTTTGGTTTTTGAAAGAGACTGGTCATTTTTTAAGCCATAATTATTATATACATCTCTTTTTTCCGGAACATATACGCTTTCCTGCTTAACACTCTGCAATTTTTCCATGCCATTCTGGAGGATCAGAATTCCTGCAGACATCACGATCAAAACGAGCAAAACCAGAAACAGTTCTGCGGTTTTATTCTTTTTCAACTGAATTCACCTCCCTGAACCTGATCCTGGCATTTGGACAGTTTTTCTCCAGTTCTGCAATACCCGGCTGATCTTTTATTTTCTCTGATACGGAAATCTGTTCAAGCGAAACACAATCTCTGAATGCACTGATTCCCACATATTCCACACTGTCCGGAAGGTATACTTCTTTCAGATTCCTGCACCCGCGAAAAGCATGATCACCTATTTTCTTTAACAGCGAGGTATCTGAAAATATCAGTTTATTAACAGACACACAACCAGCAAATGCAGCGCCTTCAATCACAGTCAGGGAATCCGGAAGACTTATAAATTCCAGTGCATAACAGTTTTCAAAAGCTGATATCCCTACCGATTTCAGCGAAAGCTTTTCTATGCTTTCCCATACTTTCAGCACATGGCAGTCAGCAAATGCATAGTCCTCAATAACAGAAACGCTTTCCGGCAGATACAGTTTTTCAAGACTTCTGCATCCAAAAAACTGACTCTTCGGAATAACGGATGCACCTTCAGGAATAACTGCTTCTTTTACATATATATCTCCTCGAAATCCCTGAAGATCAACATTTTCATACTCTGACAGATCCCGGAAAGTAATCTTTTCTTCATGAACAGGTTCTCTTGGAAAACAATACTCTCCCAATACCTCTCTGTCCGATTTCAGGATCTCTCCACCGCCCTCTGAAACCACATATCCATAAACATAATTACCGCCATAAAATGTTATTGTTCCGCGGGCAACCACTGAAGTGATCTTATTCGGCTGACCTGCACTGGCACCTTCTTCAAATATAATGTTTCCCTGTGTAAAAATGTTTCCAAGCACTGTTGCATTTCTTTCCAGCAGTATATCATTCTCCGCAAAAATATTTCCAAGCACCGATGCATTTTCCATGATTCTCACAGCCCCATCACTGTGGATATCTCCCTGCAGGATAATGTCCTCTATCACCTTTATATCCCCACGGGAAATAATCGTATAAGGAACCGTCCCGCTTTCTGTAACCATATCATCATCGATGTAATGCCTGTTATATTCATGACTGTTCATTACCGGCATACGAAATATCCTGGGATCACGTTTCTCCATAAACCGGTCCGGTTCCTCCGGACGCTGTCCCAGACGGATCATCGGTGCATACAGACTATGGAAAACATTGTCAAAGCCTATCACAAGCTGTTCTCCGCTTGATACCCTTTCACCCAGATCACATTCATCATAAACTGCAACCGCATGTTCTGCGTCCGCCCATCTGAGAAGCCGGATCTTATTTCCGAAAAGCAGTCTTTTTTTGCTGTACACAGCCCGGATTCGTATGTTTTCTTTTACAAACAGCGCATCCTTTTCACTGTAGATCTCTTTTTGGAAATGCAGATCACTTTGCTGCGGACAGAAGACGGTATTTCGGGCAATGACCAGATCTTCAATGTCAGGCTGCGCAAACTCCTGGTTTCCATCTGCTTCCAACACCTTTTCCTGTCTTGAAAGCATGATCGTACCATTCTTCATTTCCGGAAGAGCTTTTTCCACCAGAGCAGAAAAGCTTTTTCCAAAATATCTGGCATCTTTCACATAATCCTGCCTTATTTTCAGGATCTGCCCTTTTCTCATCCTGAAATGCAATACTGCAACCAACAGAGGCATAGAGAACATACAGACAAAGATCAAGATCCATACTTTCATTTTTCAGCCTCCTTTTCCGTTTTATGCACAGTAAACCGCACTGTTTTATCCCATTTCACACCTCTTCCGGTAACAGTATCTACCACTGCATCCCAAAATCCCAGAGAGATATTCCACATATAGAAGAAAAAGTTAAACATCATAAGCGGCAGAAGCAATGCCTCTCCGGGAAGTCCGTCTATGATCAGCGAGGTACCTATTTCAAAAAATGGTGCAAAATTTCCAAGGGAGTTATAAATTCCCAAAAACAATATAACCCACCAGCCACTGAATATCTGCATTTCACCCAGGAAAAACAATCCAAGGGAAACTACCCAACCCAACAGCAGAAATACCGGTACCGAATAGATAAAAAGCAGAAACAAGGCATCTATTTTCTGAAATAGTCCCATATAGGGAGTTATGATCGTAGGGATCAGATAGCGGAACAATACCTCATTATGACCTCTTGACCAGCGTCTGATCTGTCTGCCTCTCACATTCCAGCTTTCCGGAGACTCTTCATAACATTCCGCCGAGTTAGCGTATACGACCTTCCATCCATTGGTAAAAAGCCGATATGTAAGTTCCGTATCTTCTGCCAAAACCTTTGGATTAAAGCCACCTGTTTCTAACAGAAAGTCTTTTCGAAATCCTCCCACTGTACCGCCATACTGCGGAATCGTTTTCAGGTTATATCGTGCCTGTTGATCTACCTGATATCCGCCGGACCGTTCCAGATTGATAAGTCTGGTCAGCATATTTGTGTTGGTATTGTACGGTATCACCCGCCCCATAACTGCACCTACCTGCGGATCCTCAAATCCCAGTGCAATCTGTTTCAGCATGTTTCTGGCAGGTCTGTAATCCGCATCAAATACAATGATGATCTCCCCTTTTGCCAGCTTCATTGCATCATTCAGACCTACCGGCTTTCCTCTGTCCGGACAATCTCTGTGAAGGGGGCGTATAAACTCATACTTTCTGTGATACTCATCCAGCATTTCCCTTGTACGGTCTGTAGAATTATCATTGATTGGAATAATTTCAAGTCTGTCCCTGTCATACTCACATTTCAGCAGAGAATCCAGAACGTTGGAAAGCACCTGCTCCTCATTATGCATAGGGATCAGTACGGTAATACTTTTCATCCGGTCTGTAAGGATATCATTGTAATAAAGACGCTGCCTGCCCAGAAGTCGTACAATTGTAAAATAAAAATGTCTGGCAGTGTACAGAAGCATCAGGATAATAACAAAAATAGTATAACCTTTCATAATAGCTACGACCATTTCCATACCTCCCTTCCCTTTCTTGAATCGTAAACACCGATCATGCGGTCGACAAACACTGCATAAATCATAACCAGATACAAAAAGTCAAACATAGGACCTATCATAAAGTAGAAAAACGCCATATAGATCACAGAAAATCTGTGCAGCAGCCAGATAAAGATCACATAGCGAACCGTTCCAAATACTATGGAATACAGCATTACAGCAAGAAGCGTCAAAAGTTTATAGATCACTCCCCGGTCTCCTATAATTCCGGTGACCATAACTGTCATGACAAAAAACATCACCCATATGCCAATTTCCTGAAGCATATATAAATTTGAATAAACGGTTAAAGTATAAGGGAAGTATTTTCCCCCAAACACAAACCACAGACTGTTTATCAGATGGATCGCACTGCACAGGATCAGATAAATGGCAAGCGGGCGCCCCTTCCATGGAAGTCCCGCCAGCAGAATGATTGCCGCAAGAGAAACTGCTGCATTTATAAGGCTTATCTGTATTCCCGGATATACGGTTCCTGCACTGAGATAGCTGATTTTTCCAAACAGAGGATATGTTTCTGAACGGATCCCAACATACATATGCGGTTCATATTTTTTTAAAGCATCGGCCCCTATCTTACAAATCACCCCGGTCAGATCATCGATCTGAGTCCACATAAGCAGAAAACCAAGCAGGATCAGTATGACAATATACAGAATACATTTCTTTTTATCT
>ERZ1034976.1094-NODE-1094-length-22197-cov-6.145651_pt1 | contig 22197 bp, 18 predicted proteins | sample MGYA00520623_ERZ1034976 | MGnify/ENA primary metagenome ERZ1034976 (study PRJEB33766, sample SAMN09781774) | gut metagenome | biome: gut microbiome | host: Homo sapiens | place: Madagascar | study: EMG produced TPA metagenomics assembly of the PRJNA485056 data... | reverse complement strand
TGGTTTTTTTATAAAAAGTACTTGACAATCAAAAGCAAATGTGATATACTACCATTAGTTCCGAAAGGGATGGCATTCTATGATAGAAAAATAGATAATAGAATGGTACAAACAAAAATAGAAAATTCGAGAATACAACAAAAGGAACTGCTTTATGCAGTTCCTTTTGTTTATCTTGAAAAAAATACAGCCGCCAGATTGCAGTTTGGCGGCTGTTGTCATGATTGCAGTTATTTTCCTGTGTGCAGATTGTTTTGTGTCTGAATTGCTCCCAGCTGTCGCTGAATGGCACGAGTACGAGTGCCAACAAGGCGTTCCAGCTGAGAATCTGCACTATGTAAGGCATTCTGTGTTTTTTGCAGGACATCGGCAAAGCGGTCAAATTCCGTCTGTACCTGTTGTAGCACCTGCCAGACTTCTGTACTGCGTTTCTGGATGGCAAGCGTTTGAAAGCCCATCTGTAAGGCGTTCAGCATCGCTGCCATGGTGGAAGGCCCAGCGATGTTGACTTGAAAGTTCTGCTGGAGGGTTTCAACCATGCCCAGATTGATGACCTCGGCATACAGTCCCTCAAACGGCAAGAACAAAATCGCAAAGTTTGTGGTATAGGGTGGGCAGATATATTTGTCATGAATATCTTTCGCACATTTTCGGATGACTTGTGTCAGCGTCTGTTGAGCAGACTTGATTTGCTGCTGGTTTCCGCTATCCAGAGCGTTCCGCAGGGCAGTATAGGTATCTCCGGGAAATTTCGAGTCAATCGGCAGCCAGACTGGTTGCCCGTTTGTTGTCCCCGGTAACTTGACTGCATATTCAACGTGTTCTCGGCGGTTGGGGTTGACGGTAACATCATAAGCATATTGTTCCGGTGCAAGAATCTCTTGTAGAATGCTGCCAAGCTGTACTTCACCTAAGATACCACGTGTTTTTACGTTCGACAATACCTTTTTCAAATCCCCAACACCAGCGGCGAGTGTCTGCATTTCGCCGAGTCCCCGATAGACCATTTCCAATCGTTCATTGACCATCTGGAAGGCACTCTGTACCTTTTGTTCAAGCGTCTGCGTGAGTTTCTGTTCTACCACGCCTTGAATTTCAGCGAGGTTATCCGCCTGTACCTGTTGCATACGGTTCAAGCTGGTTTGAATCGTCTGGCGAACTTGTTCCATGCCCTGCCCGTTCGTCAGTTCAATGGTACGCAGACGCTGTTCCATCTGCTGCATCTGGGCAGCAAGGTTCTGGTTGAGCGTGGCAATGCTCTGATTCTGATAGGTGGCAGCTTGCTGCTGGCTCTCCTTGAGCGATTGCGAGAGGGCAGACAAGTTTTGTTGGATGTGAAAGAGGAGTTCTTTTTGCTGTTCCTGCGTAGGGGCAGCAGCGTTGCCGCTGTCCTCGGAGGCGTTGCCAGAGGATTGCTTGATGACAAGAACGATAAAGATTTGCAGACAGATGACCACCAACAATAGAAATAGAATGGCTGCTTGCATGACGAGGGGACACTTCCTTTCAAAATGGGCATAGAATAGCACAAAAGCACCGTTTTACGGGTGCTTTTGTCTTTGTTTTTTCATCAAGATGCAAGATGGTGGCAAGTCTTACCGTTCCAGAATCTGAGAACGATCCGGGCCATTGCCGACCATAACGACCTTACAGCCACAAACTTCTTCCAGTCTTGCGATGTACTTCTTGCAAGCTTCCGGCAGTTCGTCAAAGGTCTTGCAAGAGCTGATGTCTTCATCAAAGCCTTCAAATTCTTCATAAACCGGCTTGCAGTCTGCCAGTTCTTCCAGTGCCGGCGGGAAGTCCTTCAGGATTGTGCCATCTGGCTTTTCGTATCCAACGCACATTTTCAGAGTTTTCAGACCGCTGAGGGTATCCAGTTTGTTGATTGCCAGACCATCCAGACCATTTGTCCGGACAGAATGCCGAACAATAACCGCATCGAACCAGCCGGTTCTTCTCGGTCTGCCAGTTGTTGTACCGAATTCGCCGCCCTTGTTGCGGATGAGGTCGCCGGTTTCGTCATCCAGTTCAGTCGGGAACGGGCCTTTCCCAACTCTGGTGGTATAAGCCTTTGCAACACCAATGATGTTGGTGATCATCTTCGGGCCAACACCGCTACCGATGCAAGCACCAGCAGAAATCGGGTGAGAAGAGGTGACATATGGATATGTACCGAAGTCAATATCCAGCAAGGTTGCCTGTGCACCTTCAAACATGATGGTCTTTCCAGCCTTGTCTGCTTCATAAGTCAGAACGGAAACGTCTGCAATGTACGGAGCCAGCCGCTTGCCGTATTCGATATATTCTGCAATCACAGCATCCAAATCAAATGCAGTGCCGCCGTAAACAGCAGTGATAATCTTGTTTTTCAGTTCGCCAGTGGTTCTTGCCTTCTGAGCGAAGATTTCCGGATGTACCAAGTCATACATCCGCAGACCGCAGCGTTCGTACTTGTCCATGTAAGTTGGGCCAATTCCACGCTTTGTCGTACCGATGTCAGAATTTCCACGGAACTTTTCAGACAGACCGTCTAATTCGATGTGCCACGGCATAACAACGTGTGCACGAGGGTCGATCTTCAGGTTTGCAGTGGAGATGCCACGGCTTTCGAGATTGTCCAGTTCAGAAATAAAGTCTTTCGGGTCTAATACCACACCAGCACCGATCAGGCAAAGGGTGTCCGGATACAGGATACCAGACGGAATCAGGTGCAGCTTATAAACCTCACCGTGATTGACAACGGTGTGACCAGCGTTATTCCCGCCAGTTGCACGAACGACAACTTCCGCACGAGAAGCCATGATGTCGATGATCTTTCCTTTTCCTTCGTCGCCCCACTGAGAACCAACAATGATATTTGCAGGCATATTGTTTCCTCTTTCCATTTCTTTAGATTTTATACAGCACCGATGCTGTATCACATTCTCTTATTATAACAGTTCTTTCTCAAAAAAGCAAGAGTAAGCGACAAAAATAAACCATGTTTTTTGCAGTAGCACGATAAAACGAAAAAATGATGTATGCCGCAGGCGAATTGCGGTCGAGCTGGTTTTCCAAGAAGCAATTGATTACATGGCATTAAATTTGTATTTCCTGTTCCTGCAAAAAATTTGTAACCAGATTTCCATAGAAAAATGCAAAAACCAGTTGACTATTTTCAAATTTTCGGCTATGATATAAGAGGAAGATTGTGTATAAAAAACCTGCTGATAGATAGGAGTGAACATGTGCAGCAGAAAATAAGAAAAAAACATTATGGAAAATATATTCTGCGGTGGAGCATTACCCTGTTGATTTTGGTGATGTTGGTTTTTGGCAGCATCTGTGGTTTGCGGCTGCGGCATTTCTACCGTGCGATCAACGGGGAAATTCCGGCGGAAAGTCCGGATTTATCCAAGTTTCCGGTCAAAGGCATCGACATTTCCCGGTATCAGGGGGATATTGACTGGGACGTGCTTTCCAAGGAAGACCATGTGCAGTTTGCCTTTATCAAGGCGACGGAGGGCAGCACCTATCAGGACGACTTATTCACTCAGAACTGGGAGGCAGCCGAAGCGGCAGGCGTATTTGTCGGGGCGTATCATTTTTTTCGGTTTGAATCGGATGGAAAAGAACAGGCAGATAATTTTATTGCAACCGTTCCCAAGTTGGAGAACACGCTTCCGCCCGTCATTGATATTGAAATCTATGATGGGGAAACCGTTCCCGATGCGAAAACCGCCCGAACCGAGATTCAAGAGATGGCGGACGCTTTGGAAGCATATTATGGGGTCAAGCCGATTCTCTACACGAATCCCAGCACCTATATGGATTATTTGATGGGGCACCGTTGGGGGTATGCCGTTTGGATGAGCAATCCCTATTGCGAGCCGATTGTAGATTGGACGTTCTGGCAGTATAGCTTTGAGGGCGATTTGCAGGGCTTTGCACAGGAACACATTCCAGTGGATTTGAATGTCTATAATGGCAGCCGAAAGCAGTTTTTGAAGCAGTTTTCCCTACAGGAAATCAGCAATTGACCAAATAAGAATGTTAGAAACCGTTTTCTCATTGAAAGCGGAAAAATATCAAGCAGGAGGATTTATCCCATGAAGTATTATATTGGCATTGATTTAGGCGGTACGAATATCGTAGCAGGCGTGGTAAACGAAGCATATGAAATTCTTGCAAAGGCAAGCGTAAAGACCAACCTGCCACGTCCGGAACAGGAAATTGCAGCAGATATGGCAAAGGTTGCAAAGGAAGCAACCGAAAAAGCAGGTCTGACCATGGATCAGATTGAATGGGTCGGTATTGGTACACCGGGTATTGCAAACAGCGAAACGGGTATCATCGAATATTCCAACAATCTGGGCTTTGTCAACACCCCGATGGTAAAGTATATGGAAGATGCTCTCGGCAAGAAGGCATTCATTGAAAACGATGCAAATGCAGCTGCTTACGGCGAATATGTTGCAGGTGCTGCAAAGGGTGCAAAGAATGCAGTCTGCATTACCCTGGGCACTGGTGTTGGCGGTGGTATCGTCATTGATGGCAAGATTTACAGTGGCTCGAACTTTGGCGGTGCTGAAATCGGTCACACTGTAATTTCTGTAGATGGCCCACAGTGCACTTGCGGCAGAAAGGGCTGCTTTGAAGTGTATTCTTCTGCAACCGGTCTGATTCGGATGACCAAGGAAGCACTGGCAGAACATCCGGACAGCATGATGAAGGAAGAAGAACACATCAGTGGTCGGACAGCATTCAATTATATGCGGAAAGGCGATGCAGCTGCAAAGGAAGTTGTTGATAAGTATATCAAGTATCTGGCTGCTGGTATCACCAACACATTGAACATTTTCCAGCCGGATGTACTTTGCATTGGCGGCGGTGTCTGCAATGAAGGTGATCCGCTGTTGCTGCCGATGAAGGAAATCGTAGCACGGGAAAACTACACCAGAAATTCTAAGAAGAATGCAGAGATCGTGATTGCAAAGCTGGGCAATGATGCTGGAATCATCGGTGCAGCATTCCTCGGAAACGCACAATAATAGAAGAAACGCTGCAAATTTCCTCGCCGCAGGCGAACTGCGGTCAAGCTGGCTCAGCTTGGCGGAGGGAGATTGTTAAGGGGGACAAGCTGTCCCCCTTAACAAAGGTATTGATTAGATGACATTGAAATCTAAGAAAAGTCGGTAAATGCTGTTCGCCATCTTGAAAACAGAAAAACTTCTGATAAACGGAAATCTAAGAAAGATGGAAAAATCATTCAGACAACACAACCACCGGCGAACAGCACAAAGGCAAAGAGCGGAGCGATTTTGCCGAACCACTCGTAATTAGTTTCCCTAAGAGCAAATCAGTTTTTTACTTTTCACAGAACTACAATTTCAAAAATACTTTTTAGAAACGGAGATGATTTTATGCAGAAAAACGCATTTCATACCTTATCCTATGGGGTTTATGCTGTGACCGCTATGGATGTCGAACGTCCCGTTGGCTGCATTGCCAACAGTGCCATGCAGATCACTTCGCAGCCGCCAACACTTGCCATCAGCATCAACCAGCAGAACTACACCCACGACATCATTCAGAAAACTGGCAAGCTGGCACTTTGTGTACTGCCGGAACAGACAGACCTTAGCGTCATCGGAACATTTGGGTTTCAGTCCAGCCGGGAAGTGGAAAAGTTCGCAGAAATTGCGTATGACCAGAAAGACGGCTTGCCCGTTCTGAAACAATGCTGTGCATGGTTCACTTTGGAAGTGATTCAGCAGATGAACGCCGGAACACATACGGTATTTCTGGCAAAAGTTTTGGACTGTGACCGTACTACTGCCCAGCAGCCGATGACATATGCATATTATCACAATGTTCTCAAAATGAAAAGCCCGAAAGCTGCTCCAACTTATGTGGAAGAATAAGTGGAAACAGCTGTGAAAAAATCCGTCCTTGTGGAAAACACAGGGGCGGATTTTTTTGGTGTTGCAATCGTTCCAAGCATCCGATTTCCTGCAAAAAATGCTTGCTGATACCAATTTTTGCAGGAATCAGTCCCCTTCGCAAGGAAATCCTCGCCTTGTCTGGCTAGAAAGCACCCGATTTTATAGCAAGCTGGTGGAAAATCAGTGGAAACAGCTATGAAAAAATCCGTCCTTGTGAAAACACAGGAACGGATTTTTTGTGGAAATGCTGGATGAAAATGCAGGGCATCAGGTACAATGCCGGAAATTCTTGTCTGTGCAGATTCTCGCAGCCACCAGACCCATCGGCAAGGCAATGACAATCAACGCTGCCTTGGTCAGCCACAATGCACCAGAGCCGACATCATTCAAGGCAATGTAATAAATACCACGGTACATATACAAGCCCGGAACCATGATGACGATTGCCGGAACCGTCAGGGAAATTCTCGGGAAACCGATTTTTTTCTTCACAACAGAGGCAATACATCCCGTGCAGAATGCTCCGATAAAGGCAGCTGCACCGATCGGCATATGGGCAAGGTCAACCAGTTCCAACCGCAGGGTATTGGTGAACATTCCGATGAGAGCCGCTGTAAATGCCATTTTTCTAGGGCTGTTGAACATCAGAGAGAATCCGTAGACCCCACAGAAACTTGCAATCAACCGGAAACAAAGCAGCGTCCATTTTTGCAGCTGCAATGGTTCAAAGTCTGCCGGTTGGAATTGACAGATGGCAGCCGTTGCCCAGCCAGTCATGGTTGCCGTTAGGATGATGAGGAGGGCATAAGAGATTCGCTCTAGCCCTGACCGCAAGTCTAGTTTTGCAAGGTCGATACCGCCCGTGATCAGCGGAAATCCCGGAATGACAAACAGCATCGCACAGATGTAACCAGCCTGATGCACGGCTGATACAGACAGCAGACTTTGTGCCAGCAGGATGGTAAGGACATAGACCAGACAGGAAGCAGCAACACTGACCGCAACATTCGCCAGCAGGGAAATACTGTGTCCCAGCATTTTTTTGCGGACAAAGTTGCCGACACCTGCACCCAAAAAGGCACAGCACATTTCTACAGGCCCACCGCCCAGCAAAAAGGTAAATGCACCGCACGCCAGTGCAGAGGCAAGCCCCAGATTCCACGCCTTATAGTTGGCAGGGAGCTTTTGAATCTCGTCCAGAACTTCATGAATGTGCTTGACCGAATAAGTGGAAACTTTATCCGGAAGTTCTTTCATGAACAGTTCCAGTTCCATCAGCTTGTGTGTGTTGACCCCGGTTGTTGGAAGGGAAATGGATTGTGTGTAGGTATCCGTCCCTTCAATGCAAGTGTAAGAGATGGCAAGCAGTCCAATGTCTGCGGTGCAGGTGATGCCAAGACAGCGGGCAACTTTATTCATCGAATTGCGAACCCGCCATGCCCCTGTTCCGACAGAAAGCATCATCAGCCCGACTCTTCCGACCAAGGTCGCCTTTTCCTTGAGCGTTGCTTCCGTTGCCGGAATGCTGCTGTCATCCTGCACAATCGCTTTCCAGTGAATGGTCATGTGCTGCTTTTTGAGTTTTGCCATGTGAAACATCGTTCCTTCCGTTTAATAATCTATATATCCTTTCGGCAAAAACCGGCTGACAGAATGCAGCTCTGTAAGCCGGATTTTTTCATTTTATGGATGCTGTTCCGGCGGTTGTTCCGGAGAATCTGAATTGGTGGATTCTGATTCAGGAGTAGCCGGATGAATTTCGCAGCCTTCTTCGTCAGACTGCTCTAAAATGACAGAAATCGGCGTTTCTGAAACCGTAGATTCTGCGGATCTCATGTCTTTTTCTGTTGGTTCTTCCGTTGTGGAATCTTCTTCATCATGGTGCTGCCAGTTTCGTTTCACGGTGTCTGTTACCGTTGTAAAAACGGTATCTCGCATCTTTCCGAACCATTCGTTTGCACGCTGTTCCATAGTCGTTCTTTCTGGCATTTGCAGCGGACTAGGTGGAATTTCGCCCTCTGGCAGGGTCTTTTCCCGTAAGATGACATAGATGAGTGACATCACCGGAACACCTAGCACCATGCCGAGCACACCGAACAATCCACCGCCAACAATGACAGCGAACAGCACCCACATTGCAGGCAGTCCGACAGAACCACCGACAACACGAGGATAAATCAAGTTGCTGTCGATCTGCTGGATGACAATGACAAATACCACAAACCAGATGGCTTGTTTGGGTTCTACCAGCAATAAGATCAATGCACCGGGAATGGTGCCGACAATTGGCCCTACAATTGGAATCATATTGGTCAGACCAATGATAACACTGATGAGAAGCGGATACTGGAAGTGGAAAATGGACATGCCAATGAAACAGAGCAAGCCCAAAATGCAGGCATCCATCAGCTGACCACCGACAAAGTTGGAGAAGATTTCGAACGTGATATTGCCATAATGGGAAATTCTGCGGTAATTTTCCTTGGAGAATGCCTTTTGCAGAATGCGTTTTGCCTGTGCTTTCAGGCGTTTCCTGCCGCTGAGCATATACAGCGAGAAAATCAGACCAATGAAGCAGTCCGCCACGATCCGAACCAGACTGGTTGCCCATGTTCCGATTTTTTCCATGAGGTTTGGAACATAGCTGGAAACGGTAACAGAGAGGTCGGTCAGCCACGATTTCAACTGTGCAAAGTCCAATCCGACTTGCTGCATCAGATCATAGAGCTGTTGCCCCTTGGTGCTGTATGTCTGCAAGAACTTCTGGAAGTTGATAAAATAGATGGTGAACTGGTCTGCAAAGTCCACTAAGCTTTGTGAAAACTGCGGGACAATAATGCAGACGATTCCGGCTAAAACGGAAAACAGAAGTAAATACGAGAGAATGACGGCGACTGCGGAGCAGGGAAACCGTTTTCCCTTTGTAATATTTTTCAAGAAGCCCTCTAATCGCCGGACAGGCGTATGCAACACCAAGGTGATGACTGCACCAATGATGACCGGACGCAGCGTGCTGAGAAGCATTCCGATCCAAGTGGAAACGGTTTCCAGCCGCATGAGGAGAAATGCAACCAGCAATAAGATGACACCGCTGAAAATAATCGTGCGAGCAAACGGGGTGTTAATGCTGTTGCGTTTTCGTTTCGGCATAGACGCAAGGCCTCCTTTCTTGTGGGGCAGAATCGTTTGTTTCGAATACAGGCAGGGGAATGGTTATCCAACCACCTGCTTTGCAACATCCACCGTATCTTTTGCATCTTTTGCATAAAATGTTGCGTGGATTTGTTTTGCATAGTCTGGTGTTAAAACGGCTCCGCCAACAACGGTTTGACAGGATGGATACTGTTCGTGCAGCAGGCGAATGGTTTCTTCCATTGAACCGAGCGTGGTTGTCATGAGGGCGGAAAGTCCGACCAGTTTCACTTGATGTTCAATGGCAGCATCGACGACCGCCTGACAAGGGACATCTTTTCCGAGGTCGATGACGGTATAGCCGTAGTTTTCCAGCAGAACTTTTACAATGTTCTTGCCGATGTCGTGAATATCGCCCTTGACGGTTGCCAGTACGATTTTTCCCTTGCTGACAGGGGCTTGGTCACGCTGCTGCATGGTTTCCTTGATGACAGAGAACGCAGCCTGTGCCGCATCTGCCGTTAAAATCAACTGTGGCAGGAATACCTTGCCCTGTTCAAACTTCGTTCCGGTTTCGTCCAGAACGGGAATTAACATATTGTTGATGATTTCCATCGGTTCAGTGGTTTCAAGCAGTTTTGCAGTAATGGAACCGCATTCTTTTTTCAGACCGTGTTCCATGGCATAGGCAAGCGTCATGGAAGAGTCAGCAGTTCCAGCGGTTGCAGCAGCTGGTTGTGCAGAAGTCTGTCCGGTATAGCTGGAAATATATTGCATACAGCTCCGGTCGATGCCTTTTAATACCTTGTAAGCCCGAACGGCTTCGGTCATAGAGGCAATATTCGGGTTCATAATCGGCAGGAACAAGCCGTTTTCCATTGCCAGTGTGAGGAATGTTCGGTTGACAGCTTCTCGGTTCGGCAGACCAAAAGAGATATTGGAAACGCCCAGAACCGTCCGCAGCCCCAATTCTTCATGTACTCGCCGCATGGCTTTCAAAGTTTCGACTGCTCCATCCTGTTCCGCAGAAACGGTCAGTACCAGACAGTCAATATAGACATCCTGTTTCGGAATGCCCATTGCCATTGCCCGTTCGAGAATGCGTTTGGCGATGGCAAAGCGGTCATCTGCCTTTTTCGGGATGCCGTTTTCGTCCAGTGTCAGACCAACGACCGCAGCACCATATTTTTTGACAAGCGGTAAAATTGCCTGCAAGGAGGCTTCTTCGCCGTTGACAGAATTGACAATTGGCTTCCCGTTATAGACCCGCAGGGCAGCTTCTAAGACTTCCGGAATGGTGGAGTCCAGCTGTAATGGGGTGTCTCCGATGCTCTGCAATGCCTTGACGGTGCGGATCATCATATCTTTTTCGTCAATCTCCGGCAAACCAACATTGACATCCAAAATATCTGCACCGGCATCGATCTGCTGAACCGCTTGCTCTAAGATATAATCAATGTCGTTTGCCTTTAATGCAGCCTGAAAGCGTTTTTTTCCGGTTGGGTTGATGCGTTCGCCGATGATACGAGGTTCAGTGATGGGAATCGTCACAGACGGCGAGCAGATCGCCGGCGGAATTTCCGGCATTGGTCGCTTTACAACGGGCATGCTGTCTAATTTCTGATAGGCAGCCGCCAGATGTTCCGGCGTTGTACCGCAGCATCCGCCAAAGACAGAAACGCCCAGCTTTGCGAAGGCAGCCATTGCCGCTGCAAAGTCATCCGGCAGAACGGAGAAAGCCCCCGTAACCGGGTCAGGCAAGCCAGCATTCGGTTTCACAATGACAGGCAGGGTTGTCCAGCGGCAGATCTCTTCGACCACGGGCAGCAGTTCCTTCGGCCCCAAAGAACAGTTGACACCCAGGGCATCCACACCCAGCCCCTCCAATGTCAGAGCCATTGCAGAAACGGTGCAGCCTGTGAACGTTCTGCCGTTTTCTTCAAAGGTCATCGTGACAAAAACAGGCTTGTCACTGTGTTCCTTTGCAGCCAGTACAGCGGCTTTCGTTTCATAGAGGTCGGTCATGGTTTCAATGACAATGAGGTCAGCGTCTTTTCCGGCTTCGATCTCTTCCCGGAAAATGTCATAAGCTTCCTCAAATTTCAGTGTACCAAGTGGCTCTAGCAGCTGTCCGATCGGCCCAATATCCAGGGCAACCATGGCATCTGTTCCGGCAGTGGCAGCCTTGCCGCAGGCAATACCAGCGGAGATCAGTTCCTGTACGGAATAGCCGCTTTTTTTCATCTTCAGGCGGTTTGCACCAAAGGTGTTGGCATAGACAATATCCGAGCCAGCAGCCAAAAACGCTTTGTGAATGGCAGTGATCTGTTCTGGATGTTCGATGTTGTATTTTTCTGGGATCTCTCCGGCAGGCATGCCGCTTTTTTGCAGCATCGTACCCATACCGCCATCCAGATACAGACGAGGTTTCTTCTGAAAGAGGTTATGTTGTGCCACCGCAGTGAGCTCCTTTCTTCCGGAATGCACAGGTTTCCCGCATCTTGCAAATGCTGCACCCCTGCCGGCGTTTCGGCAGCGGATGCCGGGCACATCCAAAGATGGCAGAAACCGACTTCCGAGGGTTCATGAGGTAGGTTTCAGTTGTAATAATGCCGACCTGACGGGCAGCGTTGAGGTGGGCGAGCAGGTTCGGCTGTTCCGAGATGGGAAAATCCCCATAGCCGGGGCTGAATCGCCAAGTAAAATATCGGTTCGGCATGGTTTCCTGAATCTGCTGCTCTGCCTTGTCGCAGACCTGCTCAATGGCAGTATTTGCAAGGGCATCCATCAACAGAGCATTGGTCATATCCCGTTTTTGGGTGCGGTCAATTAAGACATCTATAGATGTTCCGAGCGTTGCTGCCATGAGAACCGCACGGTCGCAGCCCTCTAGGTGCTGGCGAATATCCTTCCCCTCTAATAATAAGGTATCCGCATACAGTACCGATTCTGTGCGAGTCAGCGGAAGAATGCAGTAGGTATAGCGAGGGGTTGCGTGGTGAAGCAGCTTTGCTTCGCAGGCATCCAGCCGAGATAGAAAGGCATCGTCTGCCGCCGCTTCGGTCATACCCAAATACCGGAGGGTTTCCGAACGGTCAAGCGGTGACAGACTAATACTGGGGCTCATCGTTGGGTTGCACGCAGTACGCCAGAGATGGCTTCGCTGATTTTTCGTGCAACATAAGGATTGTTCATGGTGTAAAGGTGAATTCCGTCAACCCCAGCTGCCAGCAGTTCAATAATCTGTGCGATGGCATAAGCAATTCCAGCATCTTGCAATGCTGCAGGGTTATCCTCATATTTCTGAATGATACGGGTGAATTTTCTCGGCAGGCTTGCACCGCACATGGAAACCATGCGGGTAATCTGCTTGCTATTGGTAACCGGCATGATACCAGCTTCAATCGGGACGGTAATGCCAGCCTTACGAGCTTCTGCTTGGAAGTGGAAGAATGCTTCATTGTCGAAGAACAGCTGAGAGATGAGGTGTGTTGCACCGGCATCGACTTTCTTCTTCAGGTTGGCAATATCTTCTTCCAGCGAAGTGGCTTCGGTGTGGCATTCTGGATAGCAAGCCCCGGCAATGTCGAAATTCGGGTGCTTTTCCCGAATATAGGTAATCAGGTCGCTGGCGTGGGCAAAGTCGTGTTCCGGTTCTAATTCTGGAATCCGGTCGCCACGCAGAGCGAGGATGTTTTCAATGCCGCTTTCGAGGAATGTTTCCAGCAGGGCATCAATTTTTTCTTTTGTGCAGTGAATGCAGGGCAGGTGGGACATGGATGTAATGCCATACTGTTCCTGTAAGCGTCTGGCGATGGCAATGGTATTTTCCCCGTTGCCGCTGCCGCCAGCACCGAGTGTGACACTGATGAAGTCCGGATGCAGATCCTGTAATTCTTCGAGCGTCTGATAAACCGTTTCAACCGGGCTGGTTTTCTTTGGTGGAAATACCTCAAAGGAAAAGACGGTCTTTTCCGAAAAAAGAGGAGCGATTTTCATAGAACAATAAATTCCTTTCTGTTGAGATTCGATGATGATCATAGCAATTTATGCTGGGTCAATCCGCCAGTCTACGGGTTCTATCCCATGTTCGATGAGAAAAGCGTTGGTCTTGGAGAAGTGCCGGCAACCGAAAAATCCATTATAAGCCGAAAGTGGGCTTGGATGGGCAGCCGTCAGCACTAAATGCTGCGGAGCAGTGATGCGTTGCCGTTTTGCCTTGGCATTGCCGCCCCAGAGCAGGAACACCACGGGCTTTTCCCGTTCGTTCAGCTTGTCAATGACGGTATCGGTGAGCTGTTCCCAGCCTTTTCCCCGATGGGAGTTGGCAGCACCTGCCCGCACCGTTAAGACGGTGTTCAGCAGCAAAACGCCATGTTTTGCCCATTCGGTGAGGTCGCCATGTTTGCCGAGGTTGTCAATGCCGGTATCATCCCGCAGTTCTTTAAAGATGTTGACGAGGGACGGCGGCGGTGTAACGCCCTTGTGCACGGAAAAACTCAAACCATGTGCTTGATTGGGGTTGTGGTAGGGGTCTTGTCCCAGAATGACTACTTTTACATCTGCATATGGCGTATATTGAAACGCATTGAAAATGTCGTACATATTGGGATAGATGGTATGGGTGCGGTATTCCTGAATGAGGAACTGCCGCAAGTGCTGATAGGATTCGGATTGAATGGCATCCTGAAGCAGGTCGTCCCAGTCGTTTCCGATATGAACCATAAAAAGACCATCCTTTCTGTGGATTGTTTCGCAGACTGGCTGCAATTGATACCTATTATAACACACTCTTTTCAGAAATTCAATAGACAGAATCTTTCCGCTGCCAGATTTTCCACAGACAGCGGCTTCTTTTTGAAGGCTCGTTTGATTTTTGGGAATCCCACTGAAAAATGTGTGCTGGAATCGGGAAAATTGTACAACTTTTTGAAATCCTATTGACTATTCGCAAAAGATGTAGTACAATGATAAGTAATTGTCGATACCACCTTGTCAGCGTGGACGACACAAAAACGGATGCAGTTGCCTGCAAGCTGCTGTATCCAGATTTACCGTAGGAGGGTGAAACGTGAAAAAAGTAAAAAAACCGGTTTTCTTCCTTGTGTTTGCTGTGATTGCGATTTTTGCGATTACAACGCTGATCGGTGTGTCTACTCAAAACGGCGATATTACAACGACCTATGTACACGGCGTAAAAGATATTCGTCTTGGGATCGACATTCAGGGCGGCGTAGATGTTACATTTGAGCCAGCAGGCGATGTGGATGCAACGGATGAACAGATGGACGCAGCACTGGAGAAAATCAAGACCAGACTGGTGTCACAGGGCATTAACGACAGTGATACCTACGTTGACTACAAAAGCGATCGGATTATTGTTCGGTTCCCATGGCAGGCAGGGGAAACGGATTTCGATCCGGAACAAGCCGTAAAAGAACTTGGTGAAACCGCAGAGCTGACATTCCGCTACGGAACGGAAACCACCACAAACGATGACGGCGAAACCGTGCCGGCAGGCGAGATTGTACTGACGGGTGACGATGTGAAGAGTGCCGGAACAGGTGCAACGCAGGATGATACCACGAAGGAAGCAACGTGGATGGTAACATTGGATCTGAACGATAGCGGTAAGGAAAAGTTTTATAATGCAACTTCTGCTCTGTATCAGGACAACGGACAGATTTCCATCTGGATGGACAACACCATGATTTCTGCACCGTCTGTTAATGCGGTTATTTCCGACGGAAAGGCAACCATCAGCGGAAACTTTACATATGAATCTGCAAAGGAACTGGCAGATAAGATCAATGCTGGTGCATTGCCGTTTGCATTGGAAACCACCAGCTTTAAGACCATTTCCCCGACGATGGGTGAAGGGGCTTTGAATGCAATGGTGATTGCAGGTTTGATCACCTGTGCCTTTATTGTGATTTACATGATTTCCCTGTATCGGCTGTTGGGTGTGGTTGCATCCATCTGCTTGATGGGACAGATTGCCGGCATGCTGGCAGCCGTTTCCGGTTGGTTCGGCTTTATGGACAGTAACACGCTGACCATTCCGGGTATCGCAGGTATTATTCTTTCCATTGGTATGGGTGTCGATGCGAATATCATCACCGGCGAACGAATTCGAGAAGAACTCCGGAGAGGCAAGCCGCTGGATGGTGCATTGCAGTCCGGTTACAGCCGTGCATTCAGTGCCATCTTTGACGGAAACCTGACTGGTATCATCGTTTCCATCATCCTGATGGGTGCGTTCGGAACACCGGACAGCTGGTGTGCAAAGCTGCTGCATCCGCTGTTCCAGTTCTTCGGTGCAACCACAGAAGGTGTTATCTATTCCTTCGGTTACACCTTATTAGTAGGTTTGATTATGAACTTTATCATGGGCGTATTTGCAGCCAGACTGATGACCATGTCTTTGTCCAAGTTCAAATGCTTCCAGAACAAGAAACTCTATGGAGGTGGGTTAAATGGCTGAGAAAGAAAAACAGTTTAAACACTATCCAGTGGATGTCAAGGTACGGAATTTCTGCGGCAAGTCCAAGCTGTTTTTCCTGCTGACCCTGATTCTCGTTGTCATTGCAATTGCCTCTTCCTTTACGGGTGTGGACATTGCACTGGAATTCAAGGGCGGTACGATCATCACCTATAGCTATGAAGGCGAAGCGGTCGATAAGAGTGCAATTTCTTCAGAACTGAGTGATTTGATCGGAACAAGTGTCAATGTACAGGATGGCGAAAGCTTAGAGGGCGGCAGCAAGACACTGACATTGTCCTTTACTTCCAACGAAGGTCTGACGGTTGACCGGCAGGCAGAAGTAACGGATGCCATTCAGTCCCGTTATCCAGATGCAAATGTACAGTTGCTGGACTCGAACGATGTCAGTGCACGTTCCGGTAGTGACTTCTTTGCAAAATGTATCGTTGCAGCGATTTTTGCAGCAGTCATCTTGATTCTGTATATTGCATTCCGGTTCAAGCAGATCAGTGGTTGGTCAGCTGGTGTTTGTGCGATCATCGGTTTGCTGGCAACGCTGGTCATCACATATGGTTCAGTTGTACTGATGGGCTTTGAAATTGACTCAAACTTTATGGCAGTTATTTTGACGCTGTTGGGTTATGCAGTCAACGACACCATCGTTATTTATGACAGAATCCGTGAAAATCAGGAAAAGATGCCGGGAATGTACATTGAAGACCTGGTAAACACCAGTTCTTCCCAGTCTTTGCGGCGTTCGATTCGGACATCCCTGACAACTTTGTTCGCAATGGTTGCAGTTGTGGTTGTATCTGCAATTATGGGATTGGATTCGATTCAGCACTTTGCCATTCCGATGGCAGTTGGTATTCTGGTTGGTACTTATCATTCCATCTGCTTTGTACCGAGCCTGTGGGTTTGGTGGCAGAAGCGGCGTGGTGTGGAAACACTGAAAGTAATTCCGAAGAAAAAGAAGAAGGCAACCGAATAAGCCAATTTTTGAACAGAAAAGAAGCAGGCAGGATATGCGAAGCAGCATATCCGCCTGCTTTTTTGTTTTGGTGGAGAGATACGAGCCGCAGGCAACTGAAAAGTTTTTCGGTGCAGCAGTTTTTCAAAAATGCTGCTGAGGTGTGAGCGAGTAGCCCACATTTGCGGAGCAAATTGGATTTTGCAATCTGTTTTTCCTGCTGCAATTGCATTTTTTAAAACTTTCCAATTCAAACAAAGTCAAATTATAAGAATCAAGGTTGTAAGTTCGGGTAAGACAACGGGGCAATTGCAGCACGCTGGCAGGCAAAAGCAGGGGTGAACCACCCTTTTGCCGGATGCTGAAGACCGTTTTTCCTAAGAGCAGGTTTTTCTGTAAGGCATTCCCATTGTAACTGTTCCCCCGGAACAGTTACAAGATGCTGGTTTGCTGTTCCGGTTTCACAAGGCGGGGCGGTCTTGTTCGCCCCGCCTCGAAAAGCTTTCGCTTTTCTCACCACCCTCTCCGTGTGCCAAAAGCACGGCACAGAGATTTCGCTGCCTGCGGGCAGCGATCAGGGCTACTCGCCCTGAACCTCGCCAACATTTTTGAAAAATTGTTGGATCAAAAAACTTTTTATTTCGCCTGCGGCTCGCATGAAATAACCCTCTTGCAAAACTGCTGAAAATATGCTACAATAACAGGGAAAAGGAGGCGACCTTTATGTTAAAAGCAGGAATCTCCACGGCCTGCCTCTATCCGCAACCCATAGAGGAAGCCCTCTATGACCTTGCATTGGGTGGGGTAACCATGGTGGAATTGTTTATCAATACCCATTCAGAACTAAAACGCAGCTTTGTTGCTGCATTGTCCGATATTTTGCACCGATTTGAAGTGCAGTGCTGTTCCCTGCATCCATTCACCAGTGAGATTGAAACTATGATGCTGTTTTCCGCATACGAACGGCGTTTGCAGGATTATCTGGAGTACTGCCGCAATTATTTTACTGCTATGCAGCAGCTGGGAGCAGGTATTTTTATTGTACATGGAAATAAGCAGCTGGTCGGTATGGATGTGGATTTTTATTGTGAGCGGTTTCAAAAGCTGGTAGATTTGGGAAAGTCCTTTGGAATCACGGTTGCACAGGAAAATGTTGCCCGCTGCACCAGCCATTCGCTCTCTTTTTTGCAGGAGATGCAGCAGAAAATGGGGAACGATGCGAAATTTGTGCTGGATATTAAACAGGCAGTGCGTTCCAAAGAAGACCCGATGCAGATGCTGAAAACACTCGGCAGTGGGGTTGTCCATGTGCATATGAGCGACCACGGCGAATATGGCGACTGTTTGCAGATTGGTGCAGGACGCTTTGCCGTAAAATCATTTTTACAGACACTTGCACAGCTTAGCCCAAACTGTACCATTGTATTAGAATTATATCGCAGCGGATTCCGCACGTTGCAGGATTTGCTGCATAACGATCATATCCTACAGCGAATGATTCAGAGCTGTCAGGAGAAGGAGGAATGAACCATGCAATGCCCATTTTGTGGTGCAAGAGATACGAAGGTGTTGGATTCTCGTCCGGCAGAACATCGAATCCGGAGAAGAAGAGAGTGTATTTTTTGTGGAAAGCGATTCACAACCTATGAAATGGTAGAACGTCCGCTGCTGATGGTGAAAAAGCGGGATGGCAGTTTTGAACCGTTTGACCGCCAGAAGCTGATTACCGGCATTTTTAATGCTATCAAGAAGCGTCCCGTCAGTATGGAGCAAGTAACAGCGATTGCCGAAGGCATTGAACAGCAGTGTGCAAATGCAATGCGGAGCACAGTAACGTCTGTGGACATTGGAAACTGGGTCATGGAACATCTAAAGCGAATTGATGCCGTTGCCTATATTCGATTTGCCTCGGTCTATGAGGATTTTACAGACGTTGCAAGCTTTGTAGCGGCAATTAGTGCGTTGGATGAAGAAACGGCTGCTGCAAAAATGACAGAATCTCAAGAACAAGGAGAATAAAATATGCAAGAGCAGAATCATTTTTTTGAATCAGAAGACCATACCATGGAATTTGACACACAAGATGCACAGGATGCAAAAATCTGGTCGATTTTAGCATATTTTGGTGTGACATTTTTTCTGCCATTGGTGGGCGTGCCCAATTCTGCCTACGGAAAATTTCATGCGAATCAAGGTTTAATCTTGTTCATTTTTAATATGGCATTGATGATTGCAAGCTGGATGGTACGATTGTTGTTGGGATGGATTCCGATTATTGGTGGAATTCTTTCCGGTTTGGTTCAGTTGGCAGTATCGGTTTGTATCATTGCGTTGATTGTGTTTGGGATGGTGCAGGCTGCACAGGGTAAGGCAAAGACGTTGCCGGTGATTGGGAAGTTTCACCTGATTGGATAACCGGCAATAGGGTTTGTGGGTCTGTTGGGTCATAGCGAACCGCTGCCAGCAGTATTCCATCCTCTGACAATAAAAGAGAAATGCATTCGTCTGTCTGAAGAGAATAGGTATATTCGATTCCCTGACAGCCGCAGAATGCAGAAAGCGGCAATTTTTGCTCCGTTTGCAGTGTCCAATAAGACTGGTAAACGGAGCTATTTTCATTTTTATCTGGAATCAGAACGGGACAGGAGCGGACAGCATTGCTGGAATGAAGCGTGTAGTGTTGTTCTGTGAGGAATGCTTGGCGGTCGGATTCTTCAGGTAACCGATAGAAGATCGGCAGGGAATTGGTAGCAGGTTTTTGTTTTGGGTGAAGCCAGAGAAATAGCACAATACCGATGCCACAGAGCAATAGAGCCAGCAAGAGAACACGAAATTGTATTTTTCGCACAAGAAACCGTTCCTTTCTATATAAAGATATAGGTTGCAAATCACGAGCCGCAGGCAAATAAACGTTTTTCGGTGCAGCAGTTTTTCAAAAATGCTGCCGAGGTGTGGGCGAGTAGCCCACGTTTGCGAAACAAATGAAACTGTACAAGAAACAAGTAAGGGAAATCTAAGAGAGATCGCAAAGAATCGCAATTGCCTTCAAAGTCAAAATACTGTAATGTTAGACAAGGTTTCAGGGGCAATTGCGATTCCCAAGGCAAGCTGGGGATGTGCCCCAGCCTTGCCGAATCGGATGCAAGTGGTTTTCCAAGAATAAGATTTTCAGAAACAGTTTCCCGTTGCAACTGTTCCCCCGGACAGTTACAAGATGTCTGTTTATTTCGATGCAGCGTTTTAGAAGAAATGATTATCATTTGCTTCGCAGATTCATTGTAAATTTATGCCCCCATCTTTCAAAAAAGAACCAAAGGAGATATGCTTGATATGCGTTTAGATAAATGGCTTTCGGATGCCACTTCTTATACTCGCAGCCAACTGAAACAACTCATCCGCAGCGGTCAAGTAACAATCAATCAGACGATTGTCAAGAAACCAGAAACGCCCGTTCAGGAAACCGATGTCATCTGTTTACAGGGAAATCCCGTTGAACCAGCAGAATCTTGCTACTGTCTGCTGCTCAATAAGCCATTGGGCTATGTTTGTGCGGTAACAGATGCAACGGAAAAAACTGTGATGGAATTGATTCCGCCAGAATTGCAGCGAAAAGGATTATTCCCAGTCGGCAGACTGGACAAGGATACCAGCGGTATGCTGCTGCTGACGAATGACGGAGCATTTTCCCATGCTCTGCTTGCTCCGAAACGCCATGTTCCGAAATATTATCGGATGCAGCTGGCACGTCCCTATGAAGAATCTTATGTCCAGCAGCTTGCAGAGGGACTAGTGTTGGCAGATGGAACGCACTGCCTGCCGGCGGAAATTTTACCCGTTTTGAATACAGACCGAATGGCAGTCATTTGCCTGCATGAGGGGAAATATCATCAGGTGCGGCGGATGCTGGCGGCAGTCGGAAACCATGTGGAGCAGCTGCAGCGAGTTGCTATCGGAAACCTTTTTTTACCAATCAGTTTACAAATTGGAGCGTGTCAAAAACTGACCAGCACACAAATCAGCCTGCTTTCCCAGCAGCCAGACCCCAAGTTCTTGTGGGAACTGGCTCAAAATAGCAATTTTTAGTAAAAAGTTAATAAAAAGTTTTATGATGGCGAGAACCATAGAATTCATGCATTTTATACAAAAAAAATAAAATTCCACCGATGAAAGCCCCCCTTTTTTTGACGAAATGACATACCCGAAAAAAAAGTTCGTCATATTTGATAAATGTACAAGCTGAAATTTGGGCATATCACGACTTGAAAAAAAATCAAAACTCTGCTATGATTATATCAGAGCTAAGATCGAAACAATGTTCTGGCTGAATTACAGGAAAGACGGTCTGCTTCCGTTTCCCCTGTTTGCGTTTTTCAAAATAAAAAATAAATTATAGGAGGATTGCATCAATGGCAAGTTTATCATTGAGACACATCTACAAAATTTACCCGGGCAATGTTACTGCGGTAAAGGATGTTAATATTGAAATTAAGGATAAGGAATTTATCGTTTTGGTTGGTCCTTCCGGATGTGGTAAGTCCACAACCCTGCGTATGATCGCTGGTCTGGAAGAAATCTCGAAGGGCGAACTGTACATCGGCGACCGTCTGGTAAACGATATCGCTCCGAAGGACAGAGATATCGCAATGGTATTCCAGAACTACGCTCTGTATCCGCACATGACCGTTTACGAGAACATGGCATTCGGTCTGAAGCTGAGAAAAGTTCCGAAGGATGAAATCGACCGCAAGGTAAAGGAAGCTGCAAAGATCCTCGACCTGAGCCACTTGCTCGACCGGAAGCCGAAGGCAATGTCCGGTGGTCAGAGACAGCGTGTTGCCATGGGCCGTGCAATCGTCCGGAATCCGCAGGTCTTCCTGTTGGACGAACCGCTTTCCAACTTGGACGCAAAACTGCGTGCACAGATGAGAACCGAAATCTCCAAGCTGCATAAGAAGCTGGGTACTACCTTTATTTACGTTACCCATGACCAGACCGAAGCTATGACCCTCGGTGACAGAATCGTTGTTATGAAGGATGGTATCATCCAGCAGGTCGATACCCCGCAGAACCTGTATGAAAGACCGGGCAACAAGTTCGTTGCTGGATTCTTGGGCTCTCCGCAGATGAACTTCATCGACGGCGTTCTGAAGAAGAAGAACAATGGCTACTGCGTACAGTTTGCAAAGAAGTACGAACTGGCAATTCCGGCAGCAAAGGAAGACCAGAAGCTTGCAAACTATGTGGACAAGGAAGTAATTCTGGGTATCCGTCCGGAAGCAATCCACGATGACGAAATGTTCCTGTCTACTGCAACCACTGGTATCATCGAATGTGACGTAGACATCACAGAAATGATGGGTGCTGAAAACTTCCTGTATCTGGATTGCCAGGGCACTCCGCTGACTGCTCGTGTTGACCCACGGTCTACTGCAAAGCAGGGCGACAAGAACCTGAAGGTTGCTTTGGATCCGAACAGAATGCACCTGTTCGACAAGGAAACCGAAGAAACCATTATCAACTAATTGGAATATGCAATTTCCCCTTAAATAAAATTTGTTCGTGAGAAAATCGGCTCTGTCCTGAAGATGGGACAGAGCCGATTTTTGTTGTCAAAAATGGTTAGAAACAACCAATCTATGACGGATACAAAGAAAAAATTATGGGATTTCAAATCAAGAACGATT
>ERZ1034976.1092-NODE-1092-length-22235-cov-5.651578_pt1 | contig 22235 bp, 15 predicted proteins | sample MGYA00520623_ERZ1034976 | MGnify/ENA primary metagenome ERZ1034976 (study PRJEB33766, sample SAMN09781774) | gut metagenome | biome: gut microbiome | host: Homo sapiens | place: Madagascar | study: EMG produced TPA metagenomics assembly of the PRJNA485056 data... | reverse complement strand
ACCATTGACACCGAACAGCAAGCCTTGGCTGCCCAGGAGAAGATCGACGCCTATTTTGCAAGCTGCGAGCCGGAGCTGCTGCGAGATGGAGATGGAACGCCGATGCTGAACAAGAACGGCGAGCCGGTATACGTCGGCGGAAGGCCGATGACCATTCAGGGACTTGCGCTGGCGCTCGGGTTTACCTCGCGGCAGAGCTTGCTCAACTACAAGGCAAAGCGCGAATTTGTGGACACGGTGACGCGCGCGCGCCTGCGCGTGGAACAATACGCAGCCGAACGGCTCTTTGACCGGGATGCACAGCGCGGCGCACAGTTCACACTTGCATACGGGTTTGGATATGCGAAGGAAACTGACGAAAAGAAGGACGAAGGCGGCGTGCGGCTGGTATTGGAGCGGGAAGCCGAGGAAGGCAGCGAATGAAAACGCTGAACATCGGGAAGGCACAGGCGAAACAGTGGAAGTTCCTGACAGACAAGCACCGGCACATCGCATACGGCGGAGCACGCGGCGGCGGGAAGAGCTGGGGTGTGCGGGCAAAGGCCAAGATGCTGGCCTATCGCTATAAGGGGATCAAGATTCTCATCGTGCGCCGAACCTACAAGGAACTGCTGAATAACCACATCGAGATCCTTCGGGCAGAGCTGGAAGGATTTGCAAAGTATAACCAGTCGGAAAAGGTATTCCGATTTCCGAATGGTAGCAGCATTGCATTTGGCTATTGCAAAAGCGACGCGGATCTCGGCCAGTATCAGGGCGCAGAATACGACGTGGTGTTCCTCGACGAAGCGGCGCAGCTCCGCGAGGAATGGATCAAGAAGATCAATGCCTGCGTGCGCGGCGCGAACAGTTTCCCAAAGCGGACATATTACACGCTGAACCCAGGTGGGCCGAGCCATGGCTATTTCAAGCGGCTGTTTGTCGATCGCATTTTCAATCCAGACGAGTATCCGGAGGATTATTCCTTCATACAAGCGAAGGTCACGGACAACAAGGCGCTGCTGCGGGAGCAGCCGGACTACATCCGAAGTTTGGAGAATCTGCCGCCGAAGCTGCGGGCAGCATGGCTCGACGGGAGATGGGATGTCTACGAGGGACAGTTCTTCGAGGATTTCGTCAACAACCCGGACGGATACCAGACGCGGCAAGGAACGCACGTGATTGACCCGTTCGAGATTCCGAGCGGGTGGACGATCTGCCGGAGCTACGACTTCGGCTATGGGAAACCATTCTCCTGCGCATGGTGGGCGGTGGACTACGACGGCGTGATCTACCGCATTTTGGAGCTGTACGGCTGCACGCAGACACCGAACGAGGGTGTGAAGTGGACACCGGACAAGCAGTTCGCGGAGATCGCGAAGATCGAGCGGCAGCACCCATGGCTCAAGGGAAAGGACATCACAGGCATTGCAGACCCGGCAATCTGGGACGCGAGCCGCGGCGAGAGCATCGAGCAGACAGCGGCACGGTACGGCGTGTACTTCTCGAAGGGCGATAACGAGCGCATCGCGGGATGGATGCAATGCCACTACCGGCTGCAATTCGACGAGAACGGATTCCCGCGGATGTATGTTTTCCGCAACTGCGAGGCGTTTATCCGCACGATCCCGATTTTGGTATACGACGAGCACAAGGTTGAAGATCTCGACACAAGCATGGAGGATCATGTAGCGGACGAATGGCGGTACTTCTGCATGAGCAGGCCGATTCGCCCGATGCAGACGGCTCCGGCGCAGCCGATTTGGGCTGATCCGCTGAACCAGATGAAAAAACGCTGAGAAATATGCACAGAAAAGCGAATGAATATGCGAGAAGGCACAAAAATTCCCGGTGGAAAGACCGGAGAATGGACGCATAACGGTGAATACATGAATGAAACGAGGTGACAAGAATGCTGATGCCAGCATTATCAGATACCGAGAAAAGCTCGGTAACAACCGAAGCCTTCGGAGGGTACAACCACAATCTCGAAATCGGAGATGGGGAGTTCTTCGATATGAAAAACCTGACGGCGGACAACTATCCGCTGCTCAGCCAGCGGCAGAAGCGGAGCTTTGACCGGCAGCTGAACAGCCCGCAGGCGCTTATCTCGCGAAACGCGCTTTGCTGGATCGACAACCAACAGCTCTACATCTCCGGCTATTCGATGGCCGAGTACATGACAGCGGTGCAGATCACAAGCGGGAAGAAGCAGATCGTGTCGATGGGCGCGTATCTCTGCATCTTTCCGGACGGCATTTACTTCAACACGGAAAAGTATTCGGACAACGGCTACATGGGGCACGCAAACAGCGTGGCGCTTGGCGCGAGCCGGAAACTCGGCATTTCGCTCTGCACGGTGGACGGCACGGCGATCACGGTGAGCTATACGCAGAGCAATCAGCCGGAGAACGCGACAAACGGCCAATACTGGATTGACACGAGCGGGAGCGTGCACACGCTGAAGCAGTACGCGGCGACAACCTCGCAATGGGTGTCGGTGCCGACGGCCTATCTCAAGCTCGCGGCGGACGGCATCGGGCAGGGATTTTCCAAGTACGATGGAATCCAGCTGAGCGGGCTGACCGGAAGTGAGCAGGTGAAAGCGCTCAACGGCTCGCACATCCTATACGACGTGGCGGAAAGCTACATCGTGATTGTGGGGATTGTAGACCAGACGACGGAGCTGACGAACGGGACGATAAAGACCGAGCGGAAGGTGCCGGACATGGACTATGTGACCGAGAGCGGAAACCGGCTCTGGGGCTGCAAGTATGGCGTGGTGGACGGCGAGACCGTGAACGAGCTTTATTGCTGCAAGCTCGGGGACTTCAAGAACTGGGAGTGCTATGAGGGCGTGGCGACGGACAGCTGGCGCGCGAGCTGCGGAACGGATGGGAGATGGACGGGCGCGGCGACGCTGGCCGACAGCCCGATCTTCTTCAAGGAGGACTGCTTCCACCGGGTATACCCATCTGCACAGGGCGCACATCAGGTCGTCGTGCAGAAATGTGAGGGCGTGCAGCGCGGATCGGAAAAGAGCCTCGTTGTGGTAGATGACCGGCTCTATTACAAGTCGCGAATGGGCGTCTGCGTCTACACGGGCGGGATGCCGGAGAACATCGGCAGCGCGTTCGGGAACACACTCTACTATGAGGCCGTGGCCGGAGGGGTGCGCGGGAAGTATTACATCTCGATGCGGGATGGAGAAAACGTCTGGGCGCTCTTCTGCTACGACACGCGGCGCGGGATCTGGCACAAGGAGGACAGCCTGCACGCGGCAGAGTTTGCCCGCGTGGACGATGAGCTTTACTGCCTGGACAGCGACAAGCACGTAGACTGTCTGTATGGGTCGGCGGGACAGCCGGAAGGGGCCGTCGAGTGGATGGCGGAAACCGGAATGATGACCTACGGCCTCGCGGGGAAGAAGTACATCACGCGGCTGGATCTGCGGATGCAGCTTCCGAAGGGAAGCAGCATGGATTTCTGGATTCAGTACGATTCGGACGGACAGTGGCGGCACAGCGGACATCTGGACGGGAAAGGACTGCGGACGTTCCTGCTGCCGATTCGACCTTGCCGGTGTGACCATCTGCAATTCCGCATGACGGGCAAGGGCGAGATCAAGCTATACGGCCTGACGCGCGTGCTGGAAGCGGGAAGCGACGCATGAGAAAGGAGGTGCGACGATGGGCAGCATGAAATTGGCGTACCCATCCATTGCCGGAAAGACGAGCGGGGAACAGCTGGAATCCATGCGGCGCTACCTCTGCACGCTGACGGATCAGCTCAACCTCGCGGACTGGTCGGCGGGCGCGGTGCTGCAGGAAGTGTCGCGGGCCATTGATGCGGACAGCCTGCCGGACGCGGAGCGGAAGACGCAGCTCGGGAATTTTGGGCAGCTCAAGGCGCTGATTATCAAGACGGCAGACTACGCAGCCGCGAACAGCGAGAGCTTCAAGACACAGCTCTCGGGCAATTATATAGCGGTATCGGACTTCGGGAAGTATTGGCAGAAGGCTACGATGACCGTGGACGGAAACGAATTTGGCATCCGGCAGCTTTACGACTACGCGGCGGGCATCAACAACGACTTCGCGGTAAACTCGCAGCAGTACGTGAAAACCGGACTGCTATACTACAACGGCGCGGTGCCGGTCTACGGCGTGGGCGTCGGCAACATCGAGACCACGGTGACAAAAGACGGCGAGACCGTGGTAGACCAGACGAAAAATGAGCTGGTGACCGTGACGCCGGGGCGCGTGTCCTTCTGGCAGGGCGGCGACGAGATCGCATATCTGTCGGCCAAGAAACTGCACTTCCCGTCCGGAACGCTGGAAGCGACGAACGCGAAACTATCCGGCACGCTGACAGCGGCGAGCGGATCGGTAATTGGCCCATGGACGGTGGCAGAGGACAGTATCTACCGGACGAACAAGAAGTGGGGCGCGTCGGACGGATTGTATTTCGGTACCAGCGGACTGAGCCTTGGAAGCGGCTTCAAGGTGGACGCGAGCGGCGCGATGACAGCGAAGGGCGCGACGATCTCCGGCACGATCAACGCGACGGACTTGCAGCTCGGCGGCGTGAGCGTTCAGACAAAGCTGCAAGCAATCATGGCGCAGATAGACGCGATTACAGACAGCGTTGGCAATGTCACCGGCCTGACGGTTGGCGGTACGAGTATGCGCGGCGGCGAGATGTATGTCGACGGAGCGGGCGGGCTGCAATTTACGCCGTCCAGCTCGGCACCGGAGGGATATGCAACGGAGCTGAGCGGCGCGGCGGTGCGGATTCGCTCGACGAGCGGCGACATCTTCATCCAGAATTCAGGAAAGACGGCGAGCATCCAGCTCCGGGCAGATGGGACGATAAAGTTTGTATCGAGCGGCGTAGTCGGCGTTGTGCCGGTATTCGGGTGATCGCCTATGCCGACTGCATCGATTTCGGGAACCGTATTAAACGTGACGGGGCTGACCGTCGGGCAGCAGTACGCGATGATGCTCTACTGCCTCTATCCGGGGAACACGAGCTACACCGCGCTCGTGCGCCAGCCGGAAAGCGGGACACGCGAGGCCGCGACGACAATGTGGTCGTTTAACATCAGCAGCTATGTGGGGAACGCGGGCACGTATCAATTTTACGTCCACATCTACGCACCGGGGCAGACGCCGCAGAACAGCGACACGAATGTGGTGTCCTACACGACGCAGGCACAGACCGTGAAGGTGCTGATCCGGAACTACCTGGACGGAAACACGGCGCTGACAAGCGGCTCCTACACGGGATATCCGGGCGGAATCTTTTACATCACGTATGCCGACACGCAATATCAAACATATTCGGAAATCTATGATTTTCAGTATTTCCGGCTGTCCTCGGACAACTACCAGACCAACTATTCCGCTGGAACCGGAATCACGATCTCGGAAGGGCTGGAGGTACATGCCTATTACAAGAGTCGGATTGCCCCAGTTGCGCCGACAATCACGAGCGTGACCACGACGAAGAACAGCGCGACGGTCTATTGGGCCTCAAACGGAGGAGACGGAAGCACGGGATATTGGACGCTGTTTTACCGGACGGCGGCGGGGGCCTATGTGTCCTACGGAAATATTAGTTCGTCGCCGGTAACAATATCCGGATTGACGCCGGGGACGACGTATTACTTCAAAGTCCGGCACACGGTGAATGGATCGTACCTCGACAGCGCGGATGTATCTGCGTCGACGCAGGAGCTGATAGCGGACTTCGCTTGGACGGGAAACGACAGCTATTATATTGCAACTGGACAGCAAATCGCGAACATCACGGCGAGCAGCTGGGGCACGCTGCGCGAGCGGGTGAGCGCGTGCGGAGGGGACATTGCGTCTGTTCCGACGGCAACGCCGGGGATTGAAATCAGCACTTACCACTTCAACCAAATGCGAAACGCCATTGCGGGACTGACCGGCGCAGGGACGGTGACGCCCTATATTTACACGAGCCAAATGCCTACATACCGGGCGGCGCAGTTTGCAAATGACAGCGCGGCCTTGAAGGAAGCTATCAACAGAGCTATTACGGCCAAGAATGCGTCATAGGGAGGAAATGACAATGATTTTGAAACTTGATGAAAAGCAGATCCCGATCACGAATTTTTACGAAACGCTGGTCGAGCGGGCACAGATGACGGCAACAAACAGTTTTGCCGTGGAGGCCGGGGCTGCGTTCCCGGATCTGACAGGCGTGGAGGGGGCAAGCTTTACAAGCTGCCAAGTGATGGACGGGACACAGGAGATCCCGCTGATCGGGACGTACCACAAGGCCGAGGCTGTAAACGCCTCATACGATGCAAGGTCGAAAATCTACACGGTGAACATTGTGCTGACAGGAGGGGACGCGGAATGAAATTCGGGACAGAGGTGCGGACGCTTCGGGAGAAGCTGATCAAGGAGATCAACGCGGCAAAGCTGCCGCCGGTGGTCGTGGAGCTGATTCTGCAAAATCTATTGGCCGAGGCACACGCGCTGGCGGAGATGCAGATCAAAGCGGAAGCCGCGCAGGAGACGGAGGAAGCAACAGATGGAAAATGAGACGATGGAACAGAGCGCGCCGGTGCTGACGCAGCCAATCGGTGAAGCGCAGGTGCGGCAGGCGTTTGCCACGCTGCAAAAATACAAGGCGGGCAAGGCAAACCTCGAAGCGCGCGTGACGGCGAGCGAAAACTGGTGGCGGCTCAAGAGCTGGCGGCAGATTCAAAAAGGGAATCCGATGGACGATAAGTGGGCGAGCGCATGGCTCTTTAACGTCATCATGGGCAAGCACGCGGACGCGATCGCGGCATACCCTGCGCCCGCCGTCCGGCCGAGGGAACCGGACGACCGGGGAGAAGCAAAGCGGCTCTCGTCCATCCTGCCGGTGATCCTCGAACAGAACGATTTCGAGGAAGTCTACTCGGACAGCCAGTGGACGAAGCTGAAGCAGGGGACGCTCGTTTGGCACGTGAGCTGGGACAGCTCCAAGCTGAACGGAATCGGCGACATCGCCGTAAACGCGGTAGACATTCTGAGCTTTTTCTGGGAGCCGGGGATCACAGACATTCAGAAATCGAAAAACGTCTTTGTGACGGAGCTGGTCGACAACGACATCCTGACGGCCAAGTACCCGGAGTTGGAAGGGAAGCTGAAATCGACCGGCAACATCATGCAGCAGTACAACACAGATGACACCGTGCCGACGGACAACAAAAGCATGGTGGTGGACTGGTACTACAAGAAGTGGCGGGGCGGCAAGAGTGTGCTGCATTTCTGCAAATTCGTCGGAGACAACGTACTGCTGGCGACCGAGAACGACGGCGAGCAGAAATATAGCACGCAGCAGATGCCGGACGGCTCCGTGGTGCAGACGCCGGTCGGAAGCCCAATGGCGGAGACGGGCCTTTACGACGACGGGGATTATCCGTTTGTGGTGGATGCGCTGTTCCCGGTGGAGGGCAGCATTGCAGGCTACGGCTACATCGACATCGGCAAGAGCGCGCAGGAGCAGATCGACCGGATGAATCAGGCGATCATCAAGAACGCAATTATGGCGGCGTCGCCCCGGTGGTTCCGGCGCAACGACGGCGCGGTAAACGAGGAAGAATTTGCGGACTGGACAAAGCCGTTTGTCCATGTGGACGGCAACCTCGGCCAGGATTCGTTGATGCAGATCCAAGTGAATCCACTGAGCGGGAATTACATCACAATTTTGCAGAACAAGATCGAAGAACTGAAGTGGACGACCGGCAATACGGACGTCAACAACGGCGCGACAAGCTCCGGTGTGACGGCGGCGAGCGCGATCGCAGCGCTGCAGGAAGCATCGGGCCGGTCGAGCAAGGACAGCACAAAGTCGGCATACCGGGCTTATGCGCGGCTCATCCGCATGGTGATTGAGCGAATTCGGCAATTCTACGATCTGCCGCGTCAGTTTCGCATTGTGGGGCAGCGCGGCGCGGAAGAATTCGTGCAGTATTCCAACCAAGGGTTGCAGATGCAGCCGCTCTATGGCAAGGACGGGCAGCCGGACGGGATGCGAAAGCCGGTATTTGATATCGAGGTTTCGGCACAGAAGGCGAGCGAATATACGGCGATGGCGCAGAACGAGCTGGCGCTGCAATTCTTCCAGCTGGGCTTCTTCAATCCGCAAATGGTGGATCAGGCGCTCGCGACGCTGGACATGATGGACTTTGACGGAAAAGACAGCATCGTGCAGAAGATTCAGGAGAACGCCGACCTTGCGGAGCGTCTGGCGCAGTGGCAGCAGATGGCGCTTGCCGTGGCAGATCGATATGATCCTTCGCTCGGGCAGGCGCTGGCAGAACAGGTATTGATGGAGGGCGGACAGGCCGTGCAGGCTCCGCAGAATGAAAAGCTGGCAGAGATCAACACCGGCGAGCAGCAGGAGCCGACAAAGGTACAAAACGCGCGGGAGCAGGCGCAGAAGGCCACGCAGCCGGAATAAAAAAACCGATCTGCCGGCGTGGGGTGAAATCACAAAAAACGCATGGTAGACTGAAATTAGAAAGTCAGAAAGGACTTGCTTTATGGAGGAACTTATGGCAGGAGCGCCCCAGGTGGGCGCGGCTGACGTCGCCGGTCAGCAGATGAGCGGGCAGGCAGCTCCGGCACAGGCGCAAGCGCCGCAGCAGCAGGCAAACGTCCCGGACGCTCAGGGACAGCAGGAGGAGACCTTTGAGAGCTTGATCGCGGGAAAGTACAAGCAGCAGTACGACAGCGCAGTCGGTGCGGCGGTGCAGAAGGCCGTGAAACAGCGGCTCAAAGGGCAGGGGGCGATGAAGGCGCAGATCGAAGCGATGGCTCCGGTGGTCGACCGGCTGGGCGTGCTCTATGGCATTGACACCTCAGACCCTAGAAAGATCGACTATGCGGCGCTGGCGCAGAAGTTTGGCGCAGACAACCGTCTCTACGAAGCAGAAGCCATGGAACGCGGCTCGACGGCGGACGCGGTACGCAGCGAGTATGCTTCTCGCGCGGAAACCGCAGGGATGCGCCGCCAGCTGCAGGAGTACCAGCTTCAGGAGCAGTTCAACGGCATCCGGTCGGCATTTGACCGGGATGTTGCCGGGCAGTACGGGACGAGCTTTGAGGCTGAGATGGCAAACGAGGATTTCGCCCGGCTGATTGCGGCGAACGTCCCGCCGAAGACAGCCTACGAAGTGGTACACATGGCAGAGATCCAGGCAGCGCAAGCGCAGGTGGTGGCAGCACAGGCGAGAAACAACGTCATGCAGACCATCCAGGCGCAGGGCGCACGGCCTGCCGAGATCGGCGGGAACGCCAACGGCGGGCAATTCACAAACACAGACCCGCGCAGCTGGACGAAGCAGCAGCGCGAGGACATCATCAGAAGGGTTCAGAGGGGGGAAAAGATCGTCCTCTGAGCAGAAGGAGGAAAAAATCATGGGTAACAGCAACATTGGATTCCAGTTTTTCGCGGATGCGGGCACGCTGGTCAACGCGACCGGCAACTACGTGAACGCATACGACGGTACGACTACGGCGTTTGACACGACTAACAAGCTTACGCCGACAATGAAAACGTTCTACGACACGCAGCTCTTGGAGAACGCGCGTCCGGAGCTGATCTTTGCACAGCTTGCCAAGAAGCAGGCGCTTCCGCGCAACCACGGAAAGAGCGTGGAATGGCGCAAGTGGAACACGCTGCCGGAGGCGGAGACGCTGACCGAAGGCGTCATCCCGACCGGCCAGAAGCTCGGCATGTCGAGCATGACGCAGGATCTTGTGCAGAAGGGTCTGTACGTCACGATCTCCGATCTGCTGGAACTGCACGCGATTGACAACGCGATTCTCGGCGCGACCGAAGAACTCGGCGCGTCCGGCGGCATGAGCATTGACAAGATGGTGCGAAACGAGGTTGTGGGCGGCACGGTGAAGCAGCTCTGCGACAAGGTGAACGCCACGACCGGCGAACATACCGAGGTGACAGAAAGAAGCGGCATGGACACCACTTGCGTGCTGACGCCGACCGAGGTCAACAAGGCCGTGACCACGCTGAAAAAGGCGCACGCGCCGACGATCAACGGCAAGTACGTCGGTATCATCCATCCGTCTGTCGCGTTCGATCTGCGGCAGAGCAAGGAATGGGTCGAGGCGCACAAGTACGCGGCGGTCACGGAGCTGTTCAACGGCGAGATCGGCGAGCTGCACGGCGTGCGCTTTATCGAATCGACGAACCAGAAGATCTGGAACGACAGCACGTGCCCGGTCAAGACGGCTGCTGCGAGCGGCAACCCGGCGGTCTATTATAGCGTGTATGCGACGATCATCATGGGCAAGGACGCATTTGCCATGATCGACCCGGACGGCGGCACGATGGAAATGATCGTAAAGACCAAGGGCGAAGCGGGCGGCCCGCTGGAACAGTTCAGCACCGTCGGCTATAAGTACGAAGGCGCGGCAAAGCGGCTCTACGAGGAGCGCATGGTGCGCATTGAGAGCACAAGCGCATACTCTGCGACAGACCCGGCCAACTAAGGAAGGAGAACCCACATGGCAAAGACAGAAGAAACCGCAGTTGTGACCGCGACAACCGAACAGAAATATGACCCATGGAAGGATATGCGGGAGATTATGCTGCCGAGAGCGGGCAACAACGAACAGCAGTTCCAGTATGTCGGCGTGAACGGCAGAACGTTTCAGGTGCCGAGGGGCAAGCGGACGGAGGTTCCGCGCCCAGTCTATGAGTGCCTGATGGAAGCACAGCAGCAGGCGCAGGAAGCCTTTGAAGCCAACCGCGCAAGCGAGCCGAAATAACAACATAGTGCCCTTTGCGGCATGACGAGAGGGAGCGTGTGCCGCTCCCTCTTTTTCATAGGAGGTGGAGTATGAGAATTCGAGAAGCGATTGAGATGATCGACCGGCTGATGCCGAATCAGTACGGCGAGGAAGAAAAGGTACACTGGCTCAGTGAGCTGGACGGCATTGCAGACCGGGACGTTTTCCGGGCGCATGAGCGGGAAGAGGATATGGGGGAATTCACCGGCTATCCGCCGGGGGTAGACCTCGACACGATTTTGATGATCCCGTTCCCGTATGAGGACATTTACCGCTGGTATCTGGAAATGAAGATCTGCGACGCGAACGGCGAGCTGACGAAGTACAACAACGCCGCTGCAAAGTACAACAGCTACTGGCAGGGATTTTGGAACGCATACAATCAGGAGCATACGCCGGTGCAGGCGGCGACGTATTTCAAACTGTAAAGGGGTGAAGACATGGCAATTTATCGCGTGGAGAACGGGAAGGCCCCGGCGGGCCTTTCGGCGGGCGACGAGGTTGTGACCGGCGGCGGAACATACCGGATCACAGGTGTCAACGCGGACGGCAGCTACCAGAGCCAGGTGAGCAACAAGAAACAGACGACCTACAACTACAAGGGGCAATATACGCAGCGGCAAAGTCCGCTGCTCTCGCAGGGCGTGAGCGGGTATACGCAAAACAGAATCAATGGGCTGGAAGGTGGTTACACGCCCGGCTCCGCTGTGCAGCAAGCGCAGGCGTATCTCAATCAGGTGCAGTCCCGCAGACCGGGAGAATATCAAAGCCAGTGGGACGGCGAGCTGACGGAGCTTTACAACCGGATCGCAAACCGGAAGCCGTTCAGCTATGACATCGGGACAGACCCGGTATATCAGCAGTACCGTGAGCAGTACCAGCGGCAGGGGCGGCTCGCGATGCAGGACACGATGGGCCAGGCGGCGGCGCTGACCGGCGGCTATGGCAGCACCTACGGCGAACAGGTGGGGCAGCAGGCTTACAACGCCTATCTGCAAAACCTGAACGACATTGTGCCGGATCTTTACAATGCGGCATACAACCGCTACCGCGACGAGGGCACAGACCTCTACAACCAGTATGGATTGCTCAGCGACCGCGAGAATCAGGCGTACAGCCGGTACCGCGACACGGTAAACGACTATTACTCCGACCTCTCCGACGCGCGCAGCGCCTACGACAGCGCCTATTCGCGGGACTACAACCAGTGGAGAGACCAGCTCAGCTATTGGTCGCAGAAGGCGGCGAACGAGAACAGCGCATACTTGCAGCAGCTCGCGGCGCAGAGCAAGGAGAGCGGCGGATCGGGCGGCGGCTCCGGCGGGGGCGCATCCGGGCTGACGGATCGGACACTCATCAATGGGTACGGCGATTTCGAGAGCAACAAGGCGATGATGGATGCCAGCTATCGCGGCGTGAAGAAGACCATTGAGATGCAGATCGCGCAGGGAAATCTCAGTGCGGCGTATCAGACGGCGGTCAACGCGCAAAGCCAGATGAGCCATCAGCAGTGGTCGGACATTTCGCGCCGGATCTTCGAACTGACCGGCAAGAAGATCGATGACGCCGTGAACTATTACAACCGCGGAACGGGAACGGCGGGGACTGCGGCTACAAGGAAAAAATAAGGAGCGACAATATGGCGATCATTTCGGAAAAGAGTTTTGTGAACGGTGCGCAGAAGAACCAGAACAAGAAGACAAAAAGACCGCAGACGGCCATCGTGAACGAAGCGGATTTCTTGTCACGCGGAGGCGAGGAAATGGATCGGCGCCGGACGGCCTTTGAAAACTACAAGGCTGCCCGCGCGGCGATGCAGCAACAGGCGCAGCGGCAGGTGACGCAGGCGTATCAGAACCGGACGAAGCAGATGCAGGAGATTGCGGCGGCCTACCAGCAGGCGGGCGCGCCGCAGGCTGCGCAGAGCACGGCATACCAGAACTATACATACGCGCTTAAGCAGAAGGAGCTTCGGCAGAAACAGATGAGCGGGAAACCGCTGACCCCGGCAGAACTGAAGATTCTGAACACGACAGTCTATCGAGACCCGGCACAGGCCGCGAACGCCGAAAACAACAAGTATCAGAATCAGGCCGTACAGAACGTGGAGAGCAAAGAACAGATCACCAAGCACCAGTTCGACCATACGCCGGAGATGGTCAAACAGTACGGCTCCTACGAAAACTACAAACGCGGCCTTTACGACAATGAATATGTCGGCGTCCTGAAAGAGCGGGAGGAAGAGCTGGGCGGCCAGATCAAGGAGCTGGAACAGCAGATTCGGACGCGGCAGGCGGAAGCGGAGACAGCGACCGAGGAAGGCGTGCGGCGGGAGAATGAGCGGAAAGAGCTGATCAAGCAGGGCAAGCTGGAAGGGATCAGCGACATGGAGGCCAGGCTTGCACAGCTTCAGCAGGAGCAGATGCGGCTGCAAAGCGAACGCGCGATGAAGCGCAGCCACATGGCGATCGATCCGCTGGATGACGAGACGAAGGCGCTGCTGCGGGAATATAATGCGGGCGGTATGTACACGAGGGACTACTCCAAACAGAACGGAGGGAGCGGGCTCTCGAAGATGGAGGCCCATGCCGATCTGCGGGCGAAGGGATATAGCGAGGATGAGATCAAAAGCCTCGCGGAATACGAACAGCGGCTGCAGGACTATGAGAACGCGATGACGCAGGCGGAGCAGTCCTATCAATTCGGGCAGGAGCATCCGTACATTTCGACGGCGGCGTCCGCGCTGATGGCGCCATTCAAAGCGATCGGTAACGTGGAATCGCTGCGCGGCGTGCTGCCGAAGGGGTTTGGCGGGTATCAGAACGCGGATATGCCGACGAATATTTACAGTCCGCTGTATAATGCGAGCCGCGTGTCGGGAAACATCCGAAGCGGCGTCATGGAGGGCATGGGAAACGTCGGACAGTTTCTCTACCAGGCGGGAACCAGCGCGCTCGACAGCGCAGTCAATATGGCGGCGTCGATTGGCTTGGTCGGCGCGGCTGGGTTAGGAACCGGCGCGGCGGCGCAGGGTGCCGTGGCGAATACGATGAACTTCGTGATGGGGTCACAGGTCGCAGCAGATTCCGTTTATGAGGGAATCCAGAACGGCAAAAGCAACGTCGACGCGCTGATCGACGGCATTGTAGAGGGTGCAATCGAGGGCATTACCGAGAAATATTCCGTGGGCGACATCATTGAGACGATGCTGTCCGGAAAGGCGGCATGGCGTAAGGTCATCCGGGCGTTCGCTTCGGAGGGCGCAGAGGAAATTGCAAGCAACTGGCTCAACCGCATCTATGACGTGACCGCGAAGCGCGGGCGCGGCGAAGTGGAAGCGGCGTACCGCGCCTATCTTGCGAAGGGAATGAGTGAGCGGGATGCGATGGCCGCGATGGTGAAGGATTTCGCAGAGGAAGATGGCCTTTCGTTCCTCGCGGGCGGCCTTTCCGGCTGGGCGATGTCCGGCACGTATGCGGCGTTGGGAAAGGGCGCGTCGGAGGCGAACATCCAGTGGACGGCGGCACAGGCCATTCAGCGCGGCGAGGTGCAGGATGTGATCGACCTCGGGCTGGCACAGGGCAAAGGAGCGGCCTTCGACCGCGCGGCAGCCTTGCAGGGAGATCTGATGCGAGGCGGAGAGCCGACGCAGAAGGACGTGGCGGGCGTGCTGCGCGAGTACGTAAAAGAACAGCGTGACGCCGCCGAGGAAGCGCAGAGCGGAGATCAGACGCAGGAGAATCAGACATACCAGAACTTCAAAAACGCCGTGCAGAGCGTGGAGCAGGCGCAGACAGAGTATGAACAGGCGCAGCGGCAGCAGAACCAGCAGAGCCAAGGCGTCGATCTATACGACGAGGACGGCAGTTTGCTGGATGTGGGAGAAGGATGGGCCGAGATCGACCCGGAGCAGTATGCCGGGCAGCAGACCGCGCAGGCCGAGGCGGAGATGGACAAAGCAGCGGCTGCGGCGGACAATGCCTATCTGGAACGTCAGGTGCAGAAGAACGGCTATGACGATCTGACAGCGGCGTATTTTGTAAACGGCAACACGACAGATCTCTCCGTGGAAGAGTATGCTGCGAAATTCCAGAAGGCATACGAGCGGGGACAGATGGGCGTATCGAAGGAATGGACGGTCGGAGCGGCGGTCGGGATGAACCGGGATGTGGCGACGGCGGCATGGGAGGCCGGACGCAAGGCGGCGCAGCAGAGCGGCGCGGCAACCGAAAAATATAGCATCAATGACACCAGAAATCTCAGCCAGAAAGAGCAGTTCAAGGAATACCGGGCGGGTAGATTCAAGGCAAAGGATGAATTTGCATTCGGAGCAGCGCCGGAAAGCGTGCAGAAGATCGGACTGACCGGCGAGATCGTCATGTCACAGACGGACTATAAGAAAGCAAAAACTGCGAAACACAACGTTCCGCAGCGCGTTTTTAATAATCTGAAATCGATTATGGATTCGGCTGTACTGTCCTTTGAAAAGGGAGATGAGGTCGGCGTGCTGACGTCGGAGATCGATGCAGACGGAAAACCGCTCTTGCTTGCCTTCCGGAAAAATGTTAATCTGGATGGAGAGACAGTGACCAGAATGAAAAGCGCCTATGGACTGGATACGCCGTCTGCGTGGGTGCAGAACCAGATCAAGGATGGAAAAACGCTTCGGATTCTGGACAACAAAAAAGCCGACAATTTCCTGAACAGCGTTGGCTACAAGGCCGAGCGAACAGGAAACTATCAGCTTGGTGACACTGTATCAGAAATTCAGAAAAATGTCAAGGGAGGAAATGAACATGGAAAGAACGTATCTGCTGAAGGACAAGAACGGAATGATGGTGCGCGTGCCGGAGAGCAAGCTCGGCGAGTGGAGCAAGCAGCAGGAGGGCGAAGCGAAAGCGCCCACCGAGGACGAGAAAGAGCGGATCAGGCAAAAAATCTATCAGGAGCTTGGCCTCAAGTAACGAACGCGGATCTGATCGGCGAGGGCGGCAGCGAGAGCACCGTTCGCGTGATGCCGCGGGCGGAGGTTTTGAAAAACGCGGACGCGAAGAAGGCGGCAGAATTTTTCCGCACGGCGGGAATCAAGCGCTACCAATTCGTCGTTGGGCAGTTGGAAATTACGGCCGACGGGCGGACATTCCGCGCGGACGGCGTGACGCTGGCAGACGGAACGGTGCTGGTGCGGCTGGACAGCGAGGAATATACCGCGACGCAGCTTGCCAAGCACGAAGGGTATCACATCATTGCACAGCGCAACGCTGAGATGGCGCAGCGCATCCGCAAGCGGCTGGTGGCCGAGGGAAAGATCAGCAAGGCGCAGATCGACAGCTACATTGACGCATACAACTCGATCTACGGAGACAACACGGACGCTTACGTTGAGGAGATCGTAGCGGACGCCTACGCCGGAATCAACCGCACGGCATACGGCACGAACAACATCCGCGCCGAGGTGACGATGGAGGCTGGGCAGTGGACGAAGAAGTCCGGCAGCGCGAGGGCACCGCCAGAATTGCAATTCTCAGCCAGTGCGGAGCAGATCAGCGAGCAGGACAGAGAGAATCTGAACAAAGTGCTGGAAATGATGGACGCGGAAGGTGACGGCATTTTCCGGGACGCGGTGCTACTGCGAAATCCGAAAATGCTGCAAAAGCTTGTGGCGGAACGCGGAAAAACGGAAAGCGCTGCATTCACGCGGTGGTTTGGGAACAGCAAAGCGGTCAACCGGAACGGCGAGCCGCTGCTGGTGTTCCATGGAGCGGGCGCAAGGTTTACCACGTTCGATGCGGGCGGAAAGCCGATTTGGCTGACAGCGAACATCCAGTATGCAGAAAAGTATTCCACGGCGAATAGAGCTGCTGAGAAACTGCTGCCAAGCTCGTCAATTTATGCGGGGAACGTTGACAGGGTGATCCCAGCGTATATCCGTGTCGAAAATCCGGCGAACGTTGGGGACACGGACGGCGGGTTTGATGAAAACTATATGGATCTAGCGAAACGGATCGGCGTGCGCCCGAGTGAACTGCGGCAGGCATGGGAAGAAGCCGGAAGACCGGAAATGTTGTGGCAAGCGGTCAACTCGAAGCAGATGTCAGAGCTGCTGAAACGGCATGGGTATGATGGAATCCAAGCGATTGAGAACGGTGTAGCAACATGGGCAGTGCTGGAACCGGCGCAAATCAAATCTGCCGTGGCAAACAACGGCGCATTCAGTCTGAAAAGCGCAGACATCCGGTATGCTTCGGCACAGCAGCGGTTCCGGGATGCACTGCCGGAGCGGGCGGCGGAATATGTGGCGCGGACGGAAAACACACTGGTGCGGCGGCTGGCAGACAATCTGAGCGTGCCGGAGACGGCAAAGCGCGAGACGCTGCGGCCAATCGCCGACGAGATCATCTACGACGTACTGCGCGGCGGCGAGATGGACAGCGCGAAGCTGAACCGGCTCTTTGAACAGGCATGGGACGCCGGGCGCGAGGCCGACACGGAATACTATGAGCAGTACAAGGATGTGCGCGAGAAGATCCGCACGCAGAAGCTTTTCATCTCGGCGAAAGACCGGGCGGACATTGCGGACTTTAACCTGTTCCGCAAGCAGACCATGGGAACGCTGCGCCTTTCCAGCGATGGATTGCCGGTCGACACGTTCTATCAGGAGATGCGGGACATGGCGCCGGAGCTGTTCCCGGCGAGCATCACCGCACCGAGCGACCAGCTCTTGCAGCTCTATGAGGTGGCGCAGAGCATCCAGAAGCGCGAAAAGACGCTGAACGAAGCGTTTGGCGCACAGGCGGAGAGCTTCAAGACGTGGGCGCAGAATGACTTTGATGAATCCGTACAGCGGCTTGCGGAAGGAATCCGCATTGCGAAACGCTATCAGGAAGCGCAGGAACGCAAGAAGGAGAAACTGGGCGTGCCGAAGACGGCAGAGGAAGCCATGGAGCTTGCCAAGGAGGTCAAGGCCGAGAAGAAGAAATTCCAGAAGGTGCAGAGCCGGTATTTGCTGACGGATGCAGACCAGAAGGTCGTGAATATGCTGCTGCGTGGAGACACGACGCCGGAAGCGGTACAGAACCGGGAGAACGCGGAAGCGATCCTGAAAACCTACGAAGCGAAAGCGGACTATGATCTGCTGGCGCTGCGGATGAAAGCATGGAACAACACGCGCAAGCAGGGACTGCGCGATCAGGCGGAGAACGCGCTGAACGCGGCGGAAGCCGAGAAGTGGGTAGACAAGGGGAGCGGCCTTGCGTATATGCGCGAGACCATGGAACGGAACATCCGGGACATTGCAAAAAAAGGCAAGGTTGCGGATGAGAAGGCCGAGACGTTCAACAACGAGTATTTCCACCCGGTACACAAGAACGAGAGCGACCGAAAGAGCTACGTCGTCGGCTTGCAGGACAGGATCAAAGCGCTAAATCTCAGCCGGAAGGTGGAAAAGGGAAATCTGGTTTCGGAGAGCTATGCGGTGCAGTGGCTCGGGGAAGCGGAATTTAACCGGAAGTATCTGGCGGAGCATCCGCGCGTGAAGCAGCGCGGCGGATTTGGCTACGAGGAATGGAACGCGGCAATTCAAAAGTTCCACGAGGAAAACCCAAGGCTGGACTACGCGAAGATCGAACACGCCGTGAAGGGATTCAGAAGCATCTACGATCAGCTCTATCAGGACATGAACCGCGTGCGGATGGAAAACGGCTATGAGCCGGTCGATTATATGCAGGGATATTTCCCGCATTTTCAGGAGAACGACAAGGACGGGAGCCTGCTGACGAAGTTCGGGCGGCAGCTCGGCATTACGAACGAGGTGACGCCGCTGCCCGCGACGATCAACGGCCTGACGCAGTCGTTCCGGCCGGGCATCCGGTATATGGCAAACATCCAGCAGCGGCTCGGCTATGCGACGGCATACGACGCGCTGCAAGGCTTTGACCGGTACATTGAAGTCGCTTCGGACGTAATCTACCACACGGGCGATATTCAGCGGCTCCGGGCGCTGGCCACACAGATCCGCTACCGCGCGAGCGACGAGGGTGTGCGCAAGCAGATCGACAAAATCCTGCAAGACCCGACGCTGACGCCGGACAAAGCAAATGACGAAGTGGTGAAGCTGATGGAGAATGCGAGGTTTGCCCTTTCAAACTTCGTGGCGGAGCTGGACGAATACACGAATCTGCTCGCCGGGAAGAAGTCGCGGCTTGACAGAAAAATGGAGGCGATGTTCAATCGAAATTTTTACAATGTTGTGAAGGCGTTTGAATCCCGCGTGGGCGCAAACATGGTGGCGGCGAACATCGGATCGGCGCTGACGAACTTCATTCCGCTGACGCAGGCATGGAGCCAGGTGTCATCGGCGGATATGCTGCACGGGATGTGGCAAACGCTGCAAAACTACAAGACGGCGGACGGATTGGACGCGGCTTCAACCTTCATCCACAACCGAAGCGGCTATGGACGGCTCGCGATGTCGACCATGGACAAGGTTTCGGAAAAGGCGGCATTTTTGATGGAAGCCGTCGACGGATTCACGACCGGAAGCGTCGTCCGGGCACGGTATCTGCAAAACCTCCGGCTTGGCATGAGCGAGGTGAACGCGATGCAGGAGGCAGACCAGTTCGCAGCAAACATCATGGCAGACCGCAGCAAAGGCGCGACGCCGACGCTTTACTCGTCCAGAGACCCAATTATCAAGCTCTTCACGAAGTTCCAGTTGGAGGTCAACAACGAACTGAGCTGGATCTTCAAGGACATGATCCCGCAGGAGCGGAAGAAGGGCGTGGCGCAGCTTGCAAAGGCGCTCTTTAAGTTTTTGATCGGCGCGTGGCTCTACAATGAGGTCTATGAAGCCGTCGTGGGCAGACGCGCGGCGCTCGACCCGCTGGACATCCTCAATGACAGCGTGGGTGACTTCACAGGGTATCAGCTGCCGAACACGGTGCAGTCGGCGCTCTCGGGCCGGTGGGAGTTCACGAAGGAGAAGCCGGGGACGTATCAGGCGATCAAAAATCTCGGCGGAAACCTCGTCAGCGAACTGCCGGGCACGCAGGTGCTCACGGCGCTCGGACTGGATGAGAAGTTGGGATTGGAGATTGACAGCGGACGCATTGCGGTTTCGTCGGCCATTCCGAACTTCGGGAACATCGAAAAGGCATTGCTTGCCAGCAACGAGGACATTGCCCCGAAGAAGAAGGTGCAGACGGTTATAAACGAGCTGGCAAACCCGGCGGCCTATCTTGCGCTGCCATTCGGCGGCGGGCAGATCAAGAAGATGGCACAGGGCGCGCAGGCCGTCATGCAGGGCGGCAGCTACAAGGTGGACAACGAGGGACGCGACATCCTGCAATATCCGATCTACAATGACAAGCCGGGCGAGATGGCAAAGAATCTGGCGCAGGCGCTGCTCTTTGGCAAGACGGCGACGGAGGAAGCGCAGGGATGGATCGAGAGCGGATTCAAGAATCTGAGTGCGAAGGAGACGGCGGCCTATCAGGAGATGACCGCGTATGAAGATCAGCGCAGTTCGTTTGATTTCGTGAAGGCTATCCGGGCGCTGGACAAAAGCGCAGCGAAGAAAGCGTTCCTTGCAAGCTATACCGGCGTGAGCGAGCGGGCAAAGGCGGCGTATTATTACAACGTCCTTGCGAGCGACACGCAGAGGGCGGAGATGGAACCGATGAGCCAGAAGGAACGGATCGACTACATGAACGAGAAGCTGCAAGAATCTCAGGATGACATGATCCGAACCAATATCCGGGACGGCGTGCAGGCCGGGACAGTGAGCGAAACGGATGCGGTGCGCCGAATGGTGGCGGGCGGCTTTGCCGAGGATGAAAACGACGCCTACTGGAAAATCCGCGAATGGAAGGGCGGCGACGATTACGCAAAGTACGACGAATTCCTATCAGCGGTCGACAAGAGCGGAGACGTGGCGAAGGCGGCGAAAACCTATCTCGATCACGGCGTAAAGGCTGACGCACTGGCGAGCACGATTACGAAAGCATATAAGCAGCAGTACATCGCAGCAAGCAGCGAGGAGCGCAAGCGGCTGAAGAAGCTGCTGCTGGACGCTTATGCGGCAATCGGCTACGACCGGAAGGAGAAAGAGAAGGACATCGACAAGTGGCTGGAAGATGACAAGTAACAAAAGACCGGAGCGGGATGACCGCTCCGGTTTTTTACTGGGCTTTTTTTAGTTCAGCGATCTGCTCGCTGTGCAGCTTGATAATGGATTTCAGAAAATCGACCTCTTCCTCCAGCTCTTCTACGCGGGATTTCGGGGCAAGCGTTTCAAGCAGAGTCTGTTGGCCTTCGGCGAGAAGATTGAATTTCGGCATAATTGAAGATTCGATAAGAACGCGCGTGGCGGCGGCGGTCTCCTGAAGAATCTCTTTTTTCTGGGTCTCCATTGCATCCATCATGCGGGCAGTCTGTGTGTCGAGCAAATCCTTAATGAGTGCCAAATCGTTCTTGTCCAGCATAAAATATTCGCCTCCTGTTTGAGATAAGAACAGTATAGCGCGCGGAGGGCGGAGCCGTCAAGTGCTGCGTGGGGTGAATCTGCTGGGTGGAGCTGTTACACTGAGGGAAAGGAGTTGATGAAAATGGGAATTCCAATTCCGGGAGCATACGCAAGCCCGCGAATCTCGAACGGCGTGCTGTGCTGGTATGCCGGAGACACATTCAGCGTCGTCATTCAGGCGGATCTTGTCGATCAGGACGGAGCGGCCGTGGACATTGGGGCGACGGACACGGTGAAGATCACGTTCAGCGACGACACGCGGGCGGAGGTTTGGAGCAAGACGTTTTCGAACGTCGCGAACAATCAGGTGACGCTTGTGGTCGACGCGGAGATCAGCGCGAAGTTCCCGAAGGGCAGATACACCTACGACGTGGAATTTTCGCACGGAGACCGGACGACGCTGGCGCGGGACAACAAAGTCCGGGTGGAATGAGGTGAGACAGTGAAGGTTGAAATTCCGAACAGTATTTTGATCACGTTGAGCGGGCAGACCTCGCGAGGCGTGAAGGGCATTGAAGTCCGCGAGGCGGACGGCCATCTGATCTTTACGCTGACGGACGGAAAAGAGCTGGATATGGGTTCCGTCATGGGGCCGCAGGGGCCGAAGGGAGACACTGGCGCGAAAGGCGAGAAGGGCGACACTGGGGCCAAGGGAGACACTGGCGCAACGGGCGCCAAGGGCGAAAAAGGGGACAAAGGCGACAAAGGCGACCCCGGCGCGACCGGCGCGCAAGGAGAGCAGGGAGCGCAAGGACTGCAAGGTGAGCGCGGCGAGAAAGGCGAAAAGGGCGACACAGGAGCAAAGGGAGACCCCGGAACGGACGGAACGACGCCGACGATAGGCGCGAATGGGAACTGGTATCTCGGGACAACCGACACCGGGAAGCCCTCACGCG
>ERZ1034976.1087-NODE-1087-length-22366-cov-64.982027_pt1 | contig 22366 bp, 20 predicted proteins | sample MGYA00520623_ERZ1034976 | MGnify/ENA primary metagenome ERZ1034976 (study PRJEB33766, sample SAMN09781774) | gut metagenome | biome: gut microbiome | host: Homo sapiens | place: Madagascar | study: EMG produced TPA metagenomics assembly of the PRJNA485056 data... | reverse complement strand
AGTGTTTTTTGCAGAAAATTACGATTTTTCTTTTTTATTTTCTCTGTTTTGTCAATGGCCGTATTTTCTGTGCAAGATGCACAATCTCAGCGCTTTTTGCCGGTGGAAAACTCCCCCGCTCCCCTTTGCAGCATCAGTATGGGCGGGAAGAGCGGGGGTTATACCTATGAAGATGCGCAGTTCAAATCATTTCTTCTTCAGCTGCTCCTCCAGCCCCTCGCGCGGGGTGATGTAGACGGTGGTGTACACCTCGTACAGCACCATGCCGGGCTTGGCACCGTTTGCTTTCCAGATGTTCTTCACCTCGGTGGTGTCCACTGCCACCTTGGCACCGGTGCCAGCCTTGTAGGCGCTGGAATGGATGACCGCCAGCTCCGCCGCTTCCTGCTTGGTGGTGTCCGGGATGTCCTCGCCGTGGCTCATGACCACAACATGGCTGCCGGGTGCTTTCTGCACATGGAACCACAGGTCCTTGCCCCGGGCGGTGTGCAGGGTAAGCTTGTCGTTCTGGGCGTTGTTGCGGCCTACCAAAATCTCAAAGCCGTCGCTGGAGGTATAGCGCAGAAAGTCCGCAGGCTTCTGCTTTTTGTCCCGCTGCTTGTAGTACTTCAGGTAGCCCTGATTTTTCAGCTCCATGCGGATCTCATTCAGGGCAGCTTCACCGGAGGCGCTCTCCACCTCGTAGAGCACCGTTTCCAGATAGGCGATCTCTTTTTCGCCCTCTGCCAGCAGGTCTACCAGCATCCGGGCGGCGGTCTGCTTCTTTTTGTAGTTCTTAAAGAAGTTCTGGGCGTTCTGGCTGGGGCTGAATCGCAGATCCAGCGGAATGGTCACCTCTTTGCCCTCGTCGTACCAGTTGGGTACGGTCAGGCTCTTCATGCCCTTTTGCGCCAGATAGAGGTTGGCAGACAGCAGCTCACCGTACAGGCGCAGCTTTTCGCTTTTGCCGCTGGCGGCAAGCTCTTCCTGCCGTGCTGCCTGCTTGCGCAGGGCGCGGTCATACATATTGTGCACTGCCTTGTGCAGCTCCTTGCTCTTGGTACGCAGACGCTCGGCGCGGTCCTTCTCGGCATAGTAGCCCTCCAGCATCGCGTTGAAGGACGGCCACTCCCGGATGGTGTACTGCTCGCCGTACTGCTGCGGACGGAAGAAGGTATACTCCACCGGCTTGCCGTCCGGCGCGGTGACGCTGCACGGGCAGCCGCCCTGTGCGTGCAGCTCCTTCAGCTCGTCGATCGCCGCCATCAGGCTGCGCTTCTGGGCATCGGTCAGCTCATTGGCGGGCAGATGTTCTCCGTCAAAGGCGCGCCATGCGGCCTCCCGGCAGACCACCGGTCCTACGCCGGCCACCGTCTTGTTCAACGCATCCGCCACCGGCAGCTCCCGTTGACAGGCCGCTGCCACGATGGATGCGCTGCTCACCAGCAGAAAATCCGGCCGTGCGGGCTTGGGGGGCGTGGTGTAGGGCAGACCCGGCAGCAGCTGCCGGACATCGCTGTCCTCAAAATCCACCCGCTTGAGGGCGTCGATAATTTTGCCGCTCTGCACCAGCACAAGGTTGGAGTAGCGTCCCATCAGCTCCGCGCACAGGGTGTTGCGCACAAGGTCGCCCATCTCGTTGGTGCACTGAAAATCAAAGTAGACGATGCGGTCGCCCGGCTCCATGTGCACGTCCAGCAGTCTGCCGCCGGTCAGGTGCTTGCGCATGAGCATACAGAAGGAGGGCGGCGTCTCGGGGTTTTCAAAGGTCTCCTCGGTCAGGCACACCCGGGCAGAGCCGCTGCGGGCAGACAGCAGCAGGGCATAGGTATCGGTGCGGGTGCGCAGGGTGATGACCAGCTCATCCCGGGTCGGTTCAAAAATTTTTGCGATCTTGGCATCGGTCAGGGTGGCTTTCAGCTCCGCAGCCGTCAGTGCCAGTGTCGCGGCATCCAGTGCCATAGTGTTTACCTCGTTTTATCTATAACCCTCTCAGTCGCCTGCGGCGTTGCCAGTTTTTCGGTTTATGCTGAAAGACCTCCCCCTTTCGGGGGAGGTGGCATTGCGCAGCAATGACGGAGAGGGTTTTCTCTTTATAAATAAGTATATGGGTCGCGGTTCTCGGTGCTCACCAGCACCTCCAGCTCCGGCAGGGCGGCGCGCAGGGCAGCCGCCACAGCAGCGGTCACCGGGAACTCGGTAGCGTAATGCCCCGCCGCAATGAGGGAAAGCCCCAGCCGCTTGGCGTCCAGTGCATGGTGGTGGTTGGCTTCGCCGGTCAGCAGACAGTCCGCGCCCTCGGCGATGGCTTCGGCAAACAGACTGCCGCCCGCGCCGCTGATGACCGCCAGCCGGTGCACCGGCTTTCCGGTATCGGCAAACTTCACCTGCACCGCTGCACCGGTGTCCGGCGCGTTGCACAGGGCAGCCAGCTTACGCTGCGCCAGTGCGGCCAGCTCCGGCACGGTGATGGGGTCGATTTCCCCCACCCGGCCGCAGCCGTCTGCAAAGGCGGTGCGCTGCCGGATGCCGAAAATATCCGCCAGCACATCGTTCACCCCGCCCTCGGCGGCATCCAGATTCGTGTGCATACAGATGGCGGAAATGCCCGCCTGCACCAGCTGATAGGGCACATCGGCGGGGCACAGCCGCTTGAGCGGGTCAAAGATGACCGGGTGGTGCGCCACGATGACTGTGCACTGCTTTGCTGCAGCCTCTGCCACCACCTCCGGGGTGATGTCCAGCGTCACCAGCACCCGGCGCACATCGCCGCCACAGTCCACCAGCAGGCCGGGGTTATCCCAGTGCTCTGCCAGCTCCGGCGGGGCAAGCCGCTGCATTACTTCGTATACCTGCTGTACCGTGGTCATTTCAGTTTCCCTCTTTCAGAATGGCATCCATCTCTGCGGCAAGCGGGCTGCCGTCCGGCACGCCCAGCCGCATCCGGGGCAGCTTTGCCCGCTGCCACGCGGCGTAGCCCGCACCCTCCGGCCAGCGGGCGGTGTCCCCCAGCAGACATTGGGTAAAGGTAGGCTCTGTCACCTCGCCGGTGTACTCTGCCGCCATCACCGCATACCAGCGGCCTGCGGCCTGCACCGGACGGTCGGCCACAAGGGTAAAGCCGTGCTGCCACAGCCAGCGGCGCAGCTCACTGTGCCGGGTGGCGGGCACCATGATAAGGCGCGGCCCGCCCACAGCGGACACCCACGGCGCTTTTTCGATGATCTCCCATGTGGTCTGCGCCGACACGCCTGCCAGCACGATGCTGCCCACCTCCCCGGCAGACAACACAGAAAGACCGTCGCCGAGCCGAAGCTCAGCGCGGTCCAGACAACCTGCATTTTCCAGCGTCTGTTTTGCCTTGGCCAGCGGGCCGGGGCGCAGGTCTGCCCCGATGACCTTCGGGTACCTGCCCGAAGCCGCCAGCACCGCCGTCAGCTTGCCGTGGTCGCAGCCGATGTCCGCCACCGGCTGTCCCGGGCGCACCAGCTCTGCCGCTGCGGTCAGACGCGCATCCAGTGTGGGCAGCACTCAGGCCTTCTTGGCTGCCAGATGGGTGTTCAGCTTCTCCAGCAGCTCGTCGCAGTTCACGCCGTGCACTTCGCAGGCCTCCTCGATGGTCTCGCCGCGGGAAGCCGGGCAGCCCAGACAGTGCATCCCGATCTCCATAAAGTAGGGTGCGGTGGTCTGGTCCATATCCAGAATATCGCCGATGATGGTATCGCGGGTCACCTGCTTGGGTGCGGTGTGTGCCTCTTTTTTGAGCATATTGAAAATATCAAACATGATAGCTTTTCCTTTCTGTTTTGGGTGAGATACAGTATAACCTACTGTTCCTCTATACTATACCCCAAACCGGGGCAGTTTTGCAAGAGCCTTAGGGAAATCCATCCACCGCCAAAGGCTTCAGAACCCTCTCAGGCAATCGCCCTGCGCCCTCTCCGTCATCGCTGCGCGATGCCACCTCTCCCAAAGGGAGAGGCAAGAGCACTGCCGGGAGCTTTCTCGTTGTACTTAATGCTTTAGCGCTGAACTTTACGGCTTGGCTCTCCCTTCGGGAGAGCTGGCGCGGGAGCGCCTGAGAGGGTTCGTTTCACCCCTCCGCCTGATAGTCCTTTTCCAGCGAGAAGCCGCGCCCGCTCACCTCGGTAACGTGGCTCACGATCATAAAACAGGTGGGGTCGATGGCGTGCGCCAGCTTTTCCAGCCTTGGCAGCTGCCGGTTGGAGACCACGCTCAGCAGCACCGACTCCGGCTCCCGCAGGTAGCCGCCCTCGCCGTGCAGGATGGTCACGCCGCGGTCCAGCTGCGCAAAAATAGCCGCGCAGATCTCGTCGGACTTAGCGCTGATGATCTTTACCTCGGTGCGGGTGGTGCCCAGCATGAGCACCTTGTCCAGCACGACCGTGTAGATAATGGCCATCACCACGCCGTACAGGGACTGCCGCACCGGGCTGAACGCCGCCTGCGCCGCCAGAATGATGAAATCGAAAACCATCATGGTGCTAGACACCGGCAGGTGGAACCACTTGTTCAGCACCAGCGGGGGGATATCCATGCCACCGGTGGAGGCACCGGCGCGGATGGTGATGCCCAGCGAGATGCCGATGCCAAAGCCCGCGAATACGGTGTTCAGCACCAGATCATCGGTCAGTACAAGATTGCCCAGCAACCGCTCCCACAGCGCCATAAAAAAGGGACTGAGCACCGTGCTTGCCATGGTGTTCAGGGCAAAGCGGCGTCCCAGCACCCACCAGCCCAGCAGCAGCATGGCCACGTTGACCACGAACAGCACTGCGGACACCGGCAGTCCGGTAACCTTGTTGAAAGCCAGTGCGATACCGGTGGCACCGCCGGTGATGAGGCCGGAAGGCATCAGGAACAATACCACAGTCAGCGCATACATCGCGTTGCCCACCACGATGGACAGTGCGTTGAAGAGCTGCTGTTGCTTGTGTGTTAATTGCGTCATCTTCATCTTCCTTTGTATATAGTTGAAGTATCTTCTACTATGATAACGAAAACATCCGCATTTATCAAGCCTTCGGCGATAAATGCGGATATCGGGTTCAATTTTTAAGGGGTCAAAGGGCCGCTTCCGGCTGGGCTTCGTCCTCTTCCATCAGCCGCAGACCGGCAGTATCGGTCACCGGCAGCGAGAACACAATGGCGCCCGCCTTGGGGTTTGCCCCCTCCATAATGGCTTTCATGATGGTGTTTTTCTGGCTGGTGCGGCTGACGATGAGCACCAGCTCCTTTTCGTTCACCAACTCCACACCCAGAAAAGCAGCTGCACCCTCCATGCCGGTGCCCTTTGCGTGGATCACCGTGCCGCCGCCTGCACCGGCGGTGCGGGCAGCATCCATAATGGAGCCGGTGTAGCCCTGATTTGCCACCACCAGCAGCAGTTCATAGCGGGTATCCTTCAAGGTGCTCTCCTCCTTCCATGTAAGGGGCTGGTGCTCGGTAAGGAACATCAGCGCCCGTTTGCCGCCGATGCTGCTCAGCGGCACAATGAACGCAATGCCGGTGCCCGGCACATCGATCTGCATTTTGCGGCGCAGATCCTTCTGGATCTTCTGCCAGCTTTCTGCCGTTACCACAGCCAGCAGCACCGCCTTTTCGGTCTTTTCCAGCCCAAGGGTGGAAAGCGTCTCCTGCACCGCCGTGCCGGAACCAACGGTACGCATACTTACCGTTACGCCGTGGCTTTTGTACAGCTGCAAAAAACCGTCGGTAGAGCGGCGGTCGGTGATGGTGATCATCAAAAACAAACTGCTCACGTTCTGCCTCCTTTACAGCTCAATAATGGCGTCATCCGGCAGCTCTGCAAACACGGTGGCAAGCACCGCAGCGGGCTGCGCCGTGCGTGCCTTGCGGGTGCGCAGCTGCGCCACCAGACCCATCATCTGCACGGTGATCAGCGGAGTCATGGCGACCATGGCCACCACGCCGAAAGCGTCGGTGACGATATTGCCGCCCACCGCCACGCAGGCACCCTGCGCCAGCGGCAGCAGGAAGGTAGCGGTCATGGGGCCGGAGGCCACACCGCCCGCGTCAAACGCGATGGCGGTAAACAGCTTGGGCACCACAAAGGAGATGCTGATGGCGAACACATAGCCCGGCACAAGAAACCACAGGATGGAGATGCCGGTCAGCACCCGCACCATGGCAAGCCCCACCGAGATGGATACACCTGCGGAAAGCGCCAGACCCATGGCCTGCGCCGAGATGGCACCGTCGGTCACCTCTTCCACCTGCTTGTTCAGCACATAGACCGCAGGCTCGGCCTTGACGATGAAGTAGCCGATAAGCATCCCGATGGGAATGATCACCCAGCGCATCCCGCCGCCTGTCAGCACCTGACCCAGATAGTTACCGGCGGGCATAAAGCCCACATTTGCGCCGGTCAAAAAGAGTACAAGGCCGATATAGGTATACACAAGGCCCACGCCGATGCGCCCCAGCGTGCGGCGGTCCAGCCGCAGGGCGATGAGCTGAAATGCTCCGAACATCAGCACGATGGGCAGTAGCGAGCGGGCGATCTCAGCCAGATAGGTGGGCAGACCCTCCCGGAACAGCTGCCACAGTTCCACCGAGTCTGCCACCTCCGGCAGAACGGGCGGGATATAGGTGCTGTCCGCTGCGCGGAACGCGATGCCCAGCGTCAGCACCGCCAGAATGGGACCGATGGAGCACATGGCCACCAGACCAAAGCTGTCGTCCGCCGCGTGGCGGTCACTTCGGATAGAGGAAACGCCCACGCCCAGCGCCATGATAAAGGGCACGGTCATGGGACCGGTGGTCACGCCGCCGGAGTCAAACGCCACGGCAAGAAACTCCTTGGGCACAAAGGCCGCCAGCAGAAAGATGAGCCCATAGAACAGCACCAGCAGCTTCGGCAGTGCGATGCCGATAAGCATACGCAGGAAGGCAAAGACCAGAAACAGGCCCACGCCCGCCGCCACCGAAAGGATCAGCGTGCCGCTGGGAATAGAGGGCACCTGATTTGCCAGCACCTGCAAGTCCGGCTCGGAGATGGTGATAAGGAAGCCCAGCAAAAAGCCGAGCACGAGGATGAGGGGCAGCTTGCGGCTGCGGGTGATGACTGCACCCACCCGCTCGCCCATGGGGGTCATGCTCATCTCTGCACCCAGAGTAAAGAACATGATGCCCACCACGATCATGGCAGCGCCCAGCAAAAAGCACAGCAGGATGCTGGGCGACACCGGTGCTACCGTAAAGCAGAGCACCAGCACAATGGCCACAATGGGCAGCACCGCCTGCAGCGCCTCCAAAAGCTTTTCCCGCAGCTTGGGGAGCGATCGTCTGAGAATGATGTCCACCGCCTTTCGTCTGTATCCCGTTTGTACACTTTTGTGCAAGATATATTTATAGTATACGAATTCAGGACTATGCCGTCAACCGGCAGAAGGAAAAAACTTGAGCATATTCCATAAATTGTAAAAACATTTCATAAAAAGGGGTTCTGAAAAGCCTATGGCTTTTCAGAACCCCAAAATTAAAATAATTATTTTTACGCCTTTTTCGGCTTCAGCCAGCCGTCCACGGCGGCTACCAGCGCCTTGCCCCGGCGGCCCAGCAGACGGGGCAGCAGCACCCGCGCCATGGCCCATACGCCCGCAAAGTTGTACAGGATGATAACCAGCGTGATCAGCCCCGTCCACAGCCCGTACAGCGGCGGCTCTGCCAGCAGCACAAAGGCCTCAAACACCAGCACGGCGGCGTTTGCCAGCACCCGCGCCGGGTGGACGTGCATCCCGATCATGCGGCGGGCGTCCACCGCACGCAGGGTGAACACCAGCGCAAGGCCAAGGAAGGACGCATAGGTCGCGCCCACAGGCCCCCACAGCTTGATGAAGAAATAGTTCATGATGCAGTTGCTGATAGCGCCTGCCATCATGGTGACCATGCTGCGCTGCGACTTTTTGGTCACAACGTACACGCTGTTCATGAACTGGTTGAAGCAGCTGCAAGTAGAAGCCAGCACGAGGAAGGGCACAAAGTGCCATGCGTAGTAGTAATTGGACTTCATAACGTGCATCACCGGGCGGCACAGCCAGATAATACCTGCCGCACAGCAGAACAGCACGCTGGAATAGGTACGGAAGATCTTGGTAAAGAACCGGGCGCGCTCCTCCTCCTCGGTGACGGCAGAAAGCTGCCACGCATCGTAGAAGATCAGGCCCAGCGTGGTCAGGATGGTGGGCAGGAAGTAGCCGGTGGAAAGCAGACCGCTCCATGCGTTGCCGGTGCGGCCGTCCAGCCCTTCGCACATTTCGCGCACAAAGAACAGGTCGGAAGCATTGATGATCCAGAAGCTGATCTGTGCCGGGATCATGGGCAGCGAGAAGTTGAGCATCTGCCGCCACAACTTTTTGTTGATGCCCTTCAGCTCCACATAGTTCCACAGCTTGCCGGTGAACAGCAAGAACAGCACGCTGGTCAGGTCACCGCTGATGATGGCCAGCAGGTAGCCGTTGGCACCCCACTTGAAGCCCACCAGATACAGCACATAGAACGCCATGGTCGCCACGGTGCACAGCACGCCGTCCACTGCCACAAGCTTATTCCACTGGCGGCTGCGCACGAACTGGGTGCACAGGGTGCGCAGGCAGCTCATGAGCACATAAATGTAGATCAGCAGGCCGTACTGCGCCATATCCGGCAAAAACTGGGTGATGGGCCAGCACAGCACCAGAATGCCAAACCCGCCCAGAATGGTAAGCAGACCGTTGGTGAACACCTGTTTTTCGCTGTTGCCCTTGTCCAGACCAAAGCGGATGATGGCGTTGGACATGCCCATGGACACAAAGGGGATGAGCAGGTTTGCGTACTGGCTCAGGATCTTGGACAGACCCAGATCCGAGATCTCCGCCATGGCGTAGGTCAGAAAGGGCTGTACGATCAGGGTGAGCAGCTTGGACGAAAAGCTGGATATTGCAAAGATCAAAGTATTGCCGGCCAGTTTGGAATATTTATCGCCGGTCTTTTTTTCGTTTTCCAAGGGAATTTCCCTCCGTTTTTACGATAGATTATTTTTTCAGCAGCTCCCGCCGGGCCTTCCAGTCCGGCAGCAGCTTTTCCACCTCTGCCCAGAAAGCCGGGCTGTGGTTCAACTGCAAAAAGTGGCAGTACTCGTGTACTACCACATAGATCTGCGCCGCAGGGGGCTGGTTATACAGCTGCAAGGCAAGGGTGATCTGCCGCTTGGCCGGGCAGCACACGCCCCAGCGGCTGGTCATGCTGCGCACTTTCAGGATGGGCTTCTGCCCGCCCAGCACCCCGGCAAAGGCCGGGTAGACCTTATCGCTCATGGCGGTAAAGTAGGCCAGTGCCGTGGCTTTATCCGGCAGGTCGGCGTTATCCTTGTTCCGCTTGGTGATGTTCTTCACCCGGGTATCCCGGATCCACTGGGCGTTTTGCAGCACAAAACGGTCAGCCTGCTCCAGACTGGCCGTCAAAGGGATGCTTACCATCACGGTGCCGTTGCTGCGCACCCGCAGATGCAGCTGCTTTACCTTTTTGCGCACCAGCTCGTACTGGATGCCCTCCACGCTGCGCAGCTGGGCGCACGGCTTTGTCGGCATCTCAGGCCTTGCTCCGCATCAGGCGGCCAAGGGGCAGCTGCGCCAGCACCACGGCGGCAAACAGCAGCACACAGCCGGTAGATTCCCGGAAAGAAAGGTTCTGGTGCAGCAGCAGCCAGCCGCCCAAGGCGCTGAACACGCTTTCCAGACACATGATCAGGCTGGCCACCGCGGGGTTCAGGTCCCGCTGACCCAGAATCTGCAGGGTGTAGGCCACGCCGCTGGACATCACGCCGCAGTACAGGATAGGCCCGGCGAAGGTGACAAATTCTGCCATGGCAGGCTGCTCGAACAAAAACGCCGCCACGGTGCTTTCCACCGACACCACAAAAAACTCCACAAGGCTCAGGCGCACGCCGTCCATCTGCGGGGAGAAATGATCCACCGCCATGATCTGGAAGCTGAACAGCACCGCACACAAAAGCAGCAGCCAGTCGCTGCTCTGGATGCTGCCAAAGCCGTCCTTCATGCACAGCAGATACAGCCCCACCACGGCAATAGCCATGCTCACCCACAGCTGCGCGCTGCCCTTACGCCCCAGAAACAGGCCGAACACCGGCACAAGCACCACATACATGGCGGTCAGGAAGCCCGCCTTTGCGGTAGAGGGGTCCAGCGTGATGCCCAGCTGCTGCGCCGCGCTGGCTAAAAACAGCAGCGTGCCGCACACAAGCCCGGCTTTCAGCAGCAGCTTGCGCTCTGCCGCCGTCTTGGGCTTGCCGTCCGGCTTGCCCTGCCGGTGGTGCAAGGCGTCAAACGCCTTGACCGTGGGGATCAGCACCAGCACCGCCATCCAGCTGCGCCCTGCCAGAAAGGAGAACGCGCCCATGCCGGAGCCGGCGCTCTGCGCCACAAAGGCTGTGCCCCAGATCAGGGCGCACAGCATCAGCAGCATTGAATTTTTCGTCTGGTTCGTCATCCGGCAATGCCCTCCACCTTCATCAGGCCGTACAGGTAGTACCGGCTGGAATCATACGAGATGGTCACGCGGTACTGCGCCGCCGGGTCCAGCCCGGAAATGGTGCAACGGTAGTCGGTGCCATCGGTCTTGACATAGTAGGTGCTGTCCGGCACATACTCTGCGCCGCCATCCACCTTTTTCCACAGTGCAACCTTGAACTTCTGGGTGCCCTCGGCGGTGCCGCAGGCCATAATGTTCAAACTGCCGCCCGGCACAGTAAAGTAGCCGGTGTTGCGGCTCCAGATGCCGTTGAACACCGCGTACAGGCAGCCGTCTGCGGTGGCGGTGGCATACTTTGCCGAGGCATCCGCAATGCCCTGAATGATCAGCGGGTCGGTGGTGGCTTCCGCCCAGCGGGTGGTGTCCTCCTCCTGCACTTCCTCGGAGTGGCCTGTCACCTTCTGCGCCACCTTTTTCAGGGTCTCCTTGCAGCCGGTCAGGCTAAGCACCATCACCGCCGCCAGCAGCAATGCCAAAAGCTGTTTTTTCATCTTCATAGCTTTCCTCATAGAAACAAAGAAACTTTCTTTTTCGTGCGTCTCTGCCAATGGGCAGATACAGGGTAAGTATACCGCATTTTGCCGCTCTGCACAAGATACCTGTATTTATTTTGTGCGGTTTGCCGCCTGTTTCTGCACAAATTTTCACCCATTCAGCGCCCGCAGCGCTGCACACTCGGCCTCGGCCAGCGCGGGCGCCTCCAGCCCGAATAGACTGCCGTAGCGGTACAGTGCCCAGCCGCCCGCCGCCTGCTGCCGTAAGTCCTTTACCTGCGCCGCCAGCGCACTGCCGGTGCTCCAGCCGGACACACTGTCCGGGTTCGCGCCGCCGTCCCCGGTGCCCACCCGGTACGCGCCCAGCCCAAAGTACAGCGCCACATCCCCCGCCCGGGGGTAGCTAAGCCACGCCGGGACGATGTTTTCAAAGGCAAAGCGGGTGCTGCCGGATTGCAAGGTAAAGCCGTAGCCCCAGTACACCTGCGGGCAGAGGTAGTCGATGACCTTTTCCTCCCCGCCCGCCGCCAGCCACGCGGTCACATCGCTGTACTGCTGGTCAAGATCGTTGTCCGGGTTGCCCTGCGGGCTGATGCCGAACCGCAAGGTCGGGTCTGCCGCCTTTACGGTGCGGTACACTTTCGCCACCAGCGCGGTAACGTTCTGCCGCCGCCACGCGGCAAGGTCGGCTGCGCCGCTTGCCGCAAACTGCGCCGCGTCGATGGCGGCATCGGTGGTGGGGTAAAAGTAATCGTCGAAGTGGATGCCGTCCACCGGATAGTTCTGCAAAAGCTCTGCCACCCCCTGCACCACATAGTCTGCGGCGGCGGGCACGGCGGGGTTCAGGTACAGCCCCTCCCCGGCGGTGCACAGCCAGTCCGGGTGGGTATTTGCCAGATTATTCTCTGCCAGATTCGGCGGCATCGCCGCCGAGGAGCGCAGGCGGTAGGGGTTGACCCATGCCTCTACCCCGATGCCCCGGCGGTGCGCCTCGGTCAGAAAGACATCCAGCGGGTCAAAGCCGGGGTCTTTGCCCTGCACCCCGGTGCACAGATGGCTCCACGGGAACAAACTGCTGCGGTACAGCGCATCCCCGAAGGGACGCACCTGCGCCAGCACGGTGTTCAGTCCCAGCCCGGCGCAATTGTCCAGCAGCTGCGCCGCCCCGGCGTGGAAGGTGTCCTCGGTGGAAAAATCCAGCAGCGCCCAGTCCAGATAGCTCACCCACACCGCCCGCCACTCCCCGGCGGGCAGGGCGGGGTTGGGTGCCGGGGGCGTATCCTGCCCGGAAGTAGCAGTCTTTTCTGCATCGCTTTTCTGCCGCAGATACCACCCCGTTGCCGCACAGGCCGCTGCGCCCGCACCAGCCAGAAAGGCTCTGCGGCCAAAACGGCGTTTTGCCTTGGCTTTAGACGTCCTGCGGCGCTGGGTCACAGGGTCTCCTCCTGCGTCTTATACAGGGTAAGCCCCGCCCAGCCCCGGGCGCAGGTCAGCAGCACGAACAGGATATTCGTCCAGAAGGCAAGGCCGCTCATGCCCGCGTACTTGGTCAGCATCCAGAACACCAGCCGCAGCACCTCGGCGGCGCTCACCAGCTGCAGCTGCCGCTGGATGGGCTTGCCGCGCTCGTACTCCGTTGCCAGCAAGGCAGGCCACACCAGCGCCGAGCAGATATCGCCCGCCCAGCCGCTGGCACCCAGCTTGCTGAGCATCAGCACCACGAACACGCCGGTGTAGTTGCGCTTTTCCCTTGCCGGTGCGCCCTTTTGCGCCGCCAGAAACAGCACCGCGATGCCGGTAAGGCAAAACACGATCATTTCCAGCCCAGAAAAATCCATTCCGCCCAGCACGGCAAAGCCGCCCAGCATGGACACCGCCGCCGCAGCCAGCAAAAAGAAATACCAGGTCTTGCGTGTAAATTTAAGCTTCATGAAGCCCTCCCCCGGGCGTTTGCGCCCGGCTTGCAGAAAAATTTAAAAAAGAATTGTAAATATTATAGCACAAACCCCCGCAGGTTGTGTTACAATAAGGAAAACTCTTTTGGGGAGGGTCTTTCCATGAACGCTGTCGTTTCCGTCTGTCTTTTAGCCTGTGCGCTGGGCATCATCGTGTACCTGCTCTCCCGGCGGGAGACAACCCGCCGCAGCCAGTACGGCCCCGCCGGCCTGTCCGAGTTCCGCACCGGCCTTGCGCTGGACGAGTGCTTTGACCGTCTGGACTCCCGCAGCGACACCGATCTCTTTGCCTACGAGTGCCGCCGGGAGAATGACGGCAGCTTTCTGCTGCACCTGACGCTGCACCAGCCCAGTCAGCAGCCGCTGGACACTTTGTACACCCTGCGGCTGGACCCCGGCCGCCAGACCGTAGTGACTTTGATCTTTATCCGGGAGGCCTTTGGCTACAAGGAACCGCTGTTCCCGCCCGCCATGCTGGACGAATTTATGCTGCAAAAGCTGGATGCTCACCGCACCAAATGATTTTTGCGGAAAATGCTTTCCTTTTTGCGCGGTTTTTGTTATACTAGTGCGTGTTGCAGCAATGCAGCACCCCTGCGGGCCAGTAGCTCAGCTGGTCAGAGCTGGCGGCTCATAACCGCTTGGTCGCGGGTTCAAGTCCTGCCTGGCCCATACGAAAAAAAGACACCCTTTCGGGTGTCTTTTTTGTATTTCAGGCGCTTTTATTCCCCATCCTCTGCGGGCAGCTGGTTCCACAGGCGGTAATAGATGCCCTGCTTTTCCAGCAGCTGGGCGTGGGTACCCTCTTCCACGATGCCCTCCTCGCCCAGCACAAGGATGCGGTCGTAGTCCTTGATGGTGGTCAGGCGGTGGGCGATGGTCAGGGTGGTGCGGCCATGAGCCAGCTTTTCAAGGCTCTGTCCCACAAGGATCTCACTCTCGTTGTCCAGTGCGCTGGTGGCCTCGTCCAGAATCAGGATGGGCGGGTTCTTCAAAAATACCCGGGCAATGGCGATGCGCTGCTTCTGTCCGCCAGACAGCTTGACGCCGCGCTCGCCCACATAGGTGTCGTAGCCGTCCTTCAGCGCAAGGATGAACTTTTCCGCACCCGCCAGACGGGCAGCGGCTTCGATCTCCTGCCGGGTGGCACCGGGCTTGCCATAGGCGATGTTCTGCGCCACCGTGCCGCTGAACAGGTACACGTCCTGCTGCACGATACCGATATCCTGCCGCAGGCTCTTCAGGGTGACCCGGCGGATATCCTGTCCGTCAATGAGGATACGGCCGCTGGTCACCTCATAAAAGCGGGGGATCAGGTTGCACAGGGTGGTCTTGCCGCCGCCGGAGGCACCCACCAGTGCCAGACGCTCCCCGGCGCGGATGTCCAGACTGACGTCGTGCAGCACCTTATTGTGGTCGTCCGGGTACTCAAAGCATACCTTCTCGAACCGGATCTCGCCGGGGCCGGGCTGCAATGGCACTGCGTCCGGTGCATCCTTGATGGCCACCGGGGTGTCCATGATCTCGGCAAAGCGCTCGATGCCGGTCATGCCGCGCTGGAACTGCTCGGCAAACTCCACGATGCGCCGGATGGTGGCGATAAGGGTGGTGACGTAGAGCATATACGCCACCATGTCACCGGCAGTAATTTTACCGTACACCAGCGACAGGCCGCCCGCCAGAATGACCACCAGATACATCAACCCGTCAAACAGGCGGGTGGAGGTGTTGAAGGCGCCCATGGCGTAGTAGCCAAGGGTCTTGATCTGCTCAAAGGCGCGGTTGCCTCTGGCAAACTTTTCCCGCTCCTCGTCCTCGGCGGCAAAGGCCTTGACCACGCCCTGTCCCAGCAGACTGTCCTCGATGGTGGAGTTCAGCTCGCCGATCTGGACGCGCTGCTGGCGGAAGCGTGCCCGCAGACGTCCGTTCAGGTACACTGACACCACGCCCATCAGCGGCACACAGGCAAACACTGCCAGGGTCAGCGGGATGCTGGCGCGGCACAAAATGACAAAGGACGCCACGATCTTGATGCCCGCGATGAAAAACTCCTCCGGGCAGTGGTGGGCGAACTCCGTCACATCAAACAAATCGTTGGTGATGCGCCCCATGATGGTGCCCACCTTGGTGTTGTTGTAGTAGGTGTGATCCAGCTGCAACAGGTGGTCAAAGGCATCCCGGCGCATATCCGTTTCGATATGCACGCCCATGATATGACCGATGCTGGACATATAGTAGCTGGCTGCGCCGTCGATGATGCGCAGCACAAAGTAGAGTGCCGCCAGCTTCAGCACGATGCCCGCCGTCAGGGTGATGCCCACCCCCATGGCGGAGTTTGTGATGATGCTCATGATCTTGGGCAGCACGATATCGCACAGGGTGGTCAGTGCTGCACAGAACAGATCAAGGCACAGCACCATCTTATAGTTTGCCAGATACGGCAGAAAACGCCGGATCAGCGCACCGCTGCTTGCGTGGTGCGCCCCGGGGTCGTTAGGCTTAGTTTTCGGCATGGTTCCTCCGTTATTATCGTTACTTTTTACTGTAATCCCGCTCACCGTAGATGGCGGTGCCAATGCGCACAAGGGTTGCACCCTCGCGGATGGCGTTCTCAAAATCGCCGCTCATGCCCATGGAAAGGGTCTGCATCTCCACGTTGTGGTAGCCCCGCTCCCCTGCCCGGACGAACAGCTGATACACCTGCGCCAGATACCGGCGGTTCTGGGCATCGTCATCGTTCACAGGCGGGATCGCCATCAGACCCTTGACCCGGATATGCTGTTGTGCGGCGGCGGTATCCAGCAGCGGCCAGAGCAGCTCCGGCGCGGCGCCGGTCTTGCTCTCTTCCCCGCCGATGTTCACTTCCAGCAGGATATCCTGCACGATGCCGGCCTTGGCGGCTTCCTTCTCGATGGCCAGCAGCAAGTGCTCGCTGTCTACGCTCTGGATCAGGCTTGCCCGCCCCAGTACCTTTTTGATCTTATTGGTCTGCAAATGGCCGATAAAATGGCTGGGCTTGCCGCAGTAGGCACCGGCATCATAGTTTGCGCACAGTTCCTGCACATGGTTCTCGCCAAACACGTCAATGGGCAAAGCCGCACTGGCTGCAATGGTCTGCGCCGTGCGGGTCTTGCAGGCGGCGCACAGCTGCACCGCTGTCGGGTCGCGCCCGGCTTCCCGGGCGGCTGCGGCCATCTTTTCCCGGATCTCGGCCACGGCCTGCCGCATCGCTTCCAACGTTTTTTCTGCCATCTCGCTCAATCCTCCTCGGTATAGCGGGCACGCTCGCCGCCGATCAGTTTCGGGCGGGTGTAGGCACACAGAATGTTTGCTTCGCCGATCTTATTAAGGCTCAGCCGCACCGGCACCGCCACCCGCTTCAGGTGCATCCCGATCAGGGTGCCGCCGATATCCATGCCCGCGTTGGCGCGGATCTCCTCCACCGCCACCGGGTCTTTGAAGTTCTTCCAGCAGGTGGTGGCCCAGCTGCCGCCCGCATGGGGACGGGGCACAACGCACACTTCCTCCCAGCCGTACTTCTCTGCGGCTTCCCGCTCAAGGATAAGGGCACGGTTCAGGTGCTCGCAGCACTGGGCTGCCAGCCAGACGCCTTTTTCCGCCAGCACCGGCGCAGCACCCGCGTACAGCGCTCGGGCAGCCTCTATGCTGGAATCCTTGCCGATGTGACCGCCCACCATCTCACTGGAGGAGCAGCCCACCACGAGCACGTCTCCCTTTTTCAGCTTTGCCGCAGCCACCAGCTCGGTCATTGCCTGCCGTGCCTCGGTCTCGATCTGTTTTGCAAATGCTTCGGTCATACAAAAAACACCTCGCTTATCGGTTTGCAGCCAGCAGGCTGTCTGCCCCTGCTGCACCGAAATATACTTTACTTTCCACCGGACACACCGCCGCGCAGCTGTCCTGTGCAAGGCCGGTAAAGGTCTGCTCCCAAGCCCCGGTGGCAAGGCTTACCGCTTCGGCGCAGGGGGCGTCTGCGGTGCGCCGGAACAGCCGCTCCTGCGTATTCTGCCCCGCCCGCAGGGCGATGCCCCGCAGCAGGGTGCTGTCCGCGTTCTTTTCCAGCCAGCTGCTGCGCGCCCAGCGGTAACTGATGTACAGCGTGCCGTCCGTGTCCGCAGCCAGCGCTCCGGGATAGCCCGGCAGACCGGCAAAGGCGGCAGTGCAACCCCGTCCCCCGGCGGTCAGCTCCCGGGCAGCGGCATCCACCGCCCAGATGCAGCGGCTGCCAAGGTCGGAGACATACAGGGTGCTGCCGTCCGGGCTGAGCGCCAGACCCGCAGCGCCTGCTACCCCGCCCAGCACCTTTTCCACCGTGCGGGCGGCGGGGTCGTACACATACACGCAGCCGGTGGCGGTGTGCGCCAGCAGCTCGGTGCGCAGGGCGCTTTCCAGCCCGTTCTCCGCACCTGCCGCCGCTGCCACTGCAAAGTATACCTTGCCCGCCGGGCTTACCTCCACGGCAGATACTGCCCCCAGCGGCGCACCATCCAGCTGGGTGACCACCTGCTCCACCGCTGCGCCCCAGCTGTCGTGCTTGGCGCGGCACAAGGTGCCCCCGGCGGTGGTCAGCTGGGTCAGCCACACATCCCCGGCGGCATCAAAGGCAAAGCCGGTCAGTTCCCCCTCCACGCTCAGGATGGCGGCAGCGTGCCCGCCATCGGTGCGCACAAGGTCGGTGGTGCGCTTTTTCAGCGCAGCACCATTGTATGCAGCAGCATACAACAGGCCGTCCTTTGCGCGGATGCAGTCCACGCCCTGATACTCCCCCAGCTCCAGCCGGGTCTTGCGGTCGGTGGAAACTGCCGTCTGCATCGCGCCCGTCTCCTGCCGGAGGTCAGGGGCTTTATAAGCCTGCGGCGGGGTGTCGATGGGACGGAAGCCCAGCGCGTACACCAGCACCAGCAGAATACCCACCCCGAACACGGTGCTGGCGGTGCGGAACCGCTTGAGCATGGCGTCCCGCTCGGCGGCCATCTGGGCGGCATACTCTGCCCGGCGGCGCGCCGCCATGGCGTTGGCGCGGTTGGCGCGGCGCATCCACCGGTCCACGAACAAGGCCACCCGCGGCCCAACCGTGAGGGACGCAATGGCCAGTATGAGCAAAAATTCGATCAGTCCGATTCGCATAAGCGCTTTTCCTTATCTCTGAAAAACCTGCGGACAGCGCACTGTCCTTTATCGCTAAAGTATAGCATTCCTGCGCAAAAAGGGCAAGCGGGACAAAAAAGAACTGCCGCACAGCATCGTGCGGCAGCTCTTCATATCTTATCTTGTCTCGATCGGCCGGGTGGTCTGCTCCCCGCTGCGGGTCACAAGGGAACCGGCGGGCACCTCGCCCCGGATAATACAGCCCGCACCGATGACGCAGTTATCGCCGATGTTCGCGCCCTTGAGCAGCACCACGTCCGAGGCGATCCAGCAGCTGCGCCCCACGGTGATGCAGCCCGCATCGCACACCCGGCTGACCCCCTTCTCCCGGCTGAAGCGGTGGTTGTTATCAAAGATCTTCACCCCGGGGCCAAAAAGGGTGTTATCGCCGATGTCGATCTTTCCAAGGCAGCTGATGACCGCGCCGTCGTTGAAGTAGACCCCGCTGCCGATGTTCAGCTGGCTGGAATATCCGGTGGTGATGGACACCCGCCCATCACTCTCCACCCGGTCGCCCAGCGTCACCCGGGAGCCGCTGTTCAGCCGCAGCTTGAGCTCTTTGTCCAGCAGGATGCTGCTGCCAAATTGCAGTCCCCGGCAGCCGAACCATTTTTTCCATTGCAGGCGGCAGTGGTTATGCAGGCTGCGCCGTTTTTCCCGCAGCCAGCGGGGCGAACACTGCCGCAGCCACATACACCAGCGCCCGACTTTGGTGCACTTGAAGCGCTTGCGCCAGCGGTTTACCTTGTCGTTGCTGTTCCAGCTGGCGCGATAGTAGTGGATGCCGAAGGTGCGCGGGGTCCGGTGCATCCGCTCGGTCACATAATCAAAGGGGGAAAAACAGTCGGTAGGCAGCACCAGAAAGCCGTCCAGCTCCTGCTGCTCGTCTTTCTGCTGCAAACCGGCCTTGGTAAACAGCGGGGTATCCCGCTGGGTGCAGGTGCGCAGATCCGGCTCGCCGGTCTCCTGAACAAAGGCGGCATTGCGGTAGCCTGCCAGCATTTTGCCGATCATCTCGCAGCCCGGCTCTGCGCCCACGCCGGAGCCGGTGTTCACCAGCAGCGTGCGGCCGTAGGGTGTTGGCACACTGTGCTCCATGCCGATAAAGCCCTTATGCTCCAGCAGTTCGTCCAGCGGGCGCACCAGCTCCACATCCGTGTCCAGATAAATGCCGCCGTGCTCGTACACCACCGCCAGCCGCGTATAGTCCGATACAAAGGCATATTTCTTTGCTTCGTAGGCCTGCTGTGCGTAGCGGTTTTGGCTGATATCAAAGTTCTGCTCATTCCACGCCATGATCTTGTAATCCGGGCAGTATTTCTTCCAGCTTTCCATACATTTGCGGTTCTCCGGGCTGATGGGCCCGCCGCCGAACCAGCAATAATGGATGATCTTGGGGATGCTCATGGCTGTTCCTTCTTTTTCTCCGCAAATTTCCCAGTCTTTACGACCTTATTTTACAAAAAGCCCTGTTTTCTTGTCAAGTTTCCCCAGCGCATTTTGCCGCGTATTCCCGCAAAAAGATTGCCGCCCCGCCGCCCGATGTGGTATACTGGGTGCAGACGGTTTTGTTTTTCCAAACCATTCACTTAAAATTCACAGCTTTTTCCAATTCTTGCATTAAAATAGAGTTGTATACTGAGATATGATAGGAGGAGTCCTGTTTTATGGCAAAGATCCTGATCGTTGACGATGAGCCCCGCATCCGGGAGCTGATCCACGAGCATCTGCAATATTCCGGTTACGTCTGCGAGGAAGCCGGGGACGGCTCTGCGGCGCTGGCACAGCTGTCCGGCGGCGGGTTTGATCTGGTGATCTTAGACCTGATGATGCCCTTTATGGACGGCATGACCTGCCTGCGGGAGATGCGCGCCCGCCACATCAACACCCCGGTCATCATCCTGACCGCCCGGGGCGAGGAATACGACAAGCTGGCCGGGCTGGAAAGCGGCGCGGACGACTATGTGGTAAAGCCCTTCTCCCCCCGGGAGCTTGTGGCGCGGGTGCGTGCAGTGCTGAACCGCACCATGCCCCGCCCCACCGAGGCCGCCGACACCATGACCTTTGGCGAATTGACCATCGACACCGCCAGCCATACCGTGCGGGTATCCGGCGAGGAGATCGCTCTGACCCCCAAGGAGTTTGACCTGCTGGTATTTCTGGCCTCCAACAAGGGCATTGCCCTGAGCCGGGAAAAGATCCTGCAGAAGGTGTGGAACTACGACTACTTCGGCGAGGACCGCACCGTGGACACCCATGTAAAGATGCTGCGCGGCCATCTGGGCAAATGCCGCAGCTACATTGCTACGGTATGGGGCATCGGCTATAAGTTCGACCCCGATGCCGCCCGTTGACTGAAGGAGCGTGCGGTTCATGCGGCAAACCACCAAAGCACGGCATACCCTTGGCATCCGCGGGCAGCTGATGTGGTTTTTGTGCTTCATCTGCCTGTTTCTGCTGGGGCTGTTCTGGCTGCTGTCCACCCAGCTGCTGGAGCCTTTGTACACCAAACACATCGAGACCCAGCTTACCAATCAGGCCGACAGCATCGTAGCGCGGCTGGACGACGCCATTGCCGAGGGCAAGGTGCTGTCCAGCTGGTCTTTTGGGCAGCTTGCGGTCAACAGTGATTTTTTTGATAAGCTCACGCTGGAACTGTACACCAAAGGCTCTTTGAACAGTTTCTGCGTGGATATCTCGGACACCACCCTGCACACCATTTATAAGATCGAGAACCAGTCCTTCTGCAACCTGCACGGCACCTATCTTTCGGACTCTGCCAACAACGATAAGATCATTGCCACTGCCCTTGCCATGCGGCGCAAGTGCCGCAGTGTGGGCAGCTTTGTGCAGACGCTCAACCCGCCCCGGCTCTCCGGCTCGGCGCAGCTATTGGTAGGGCGCATTACCGCCGACGGCAGCTATACCGTGCTGGTGACCACCAGCCTTGTGCACGTTACCGAGGCCGGCAAGGTGCTCAGCACCCTGCTGCCGCTGGCGGCGGCGCTGATCTTCGGCTTTGCCATGTCAGCGGCGTGGCTGTTCAGCGAGTGGTTCACAAAACCGCTGCGCCAGCTTTCCAGCGCCGCGCGGCAGATGGCACTGGGCAACTACGCCGTGCAGGTGGACAATCGCCGCAACGACGAGCTGGGCGACCTTGCCCGGGACTTTAACCACATGGCCGAGGAGGTGCAGCACGCGGTGCAGATGCAGCGCGATCTGCTGGCCAACGTCTCCCACGACCTGCGCACCCCGCTGACCCTCATCAAGGGCTACGCCGAGACGGTGCGCGATCTGACCGGCGACGACAAAGCCCACCGGGACGAGCAGATGAACATCATCGTGGACGAGGCTGACCGCCTGACCGCGCTGGTGTCCAGCGTGATGGAGCTGAGCAAGGTGACCAGCGGCACCTATAAGTGTGAGCGGGTGCACTTTGACATGGGGCAGCTGTGCGACGAGGTGAGCGAGCGCTACGACGCCATCTGCGCCCAGAACGGCTGGCAGCTGCAGCTGGAACTGCCGGAGGAGGAACTGCCGGTCTACGCCGACCCGGACATGATGCAGCGCGCGCTGCACAATTTGCTGGGCAACGCCATGCACCACATCGGTCAGGACGGCATTTTTATCCTGCGCGCCTTCCGCTGCTCTGAGGGCGTGCGGGTAGAGGTGGAGGATCACGGCCCGGGCATTGCCGCTGCCGACCTGCCCTATATCTTTGACCGGTACTACCGCTCCCGCTCGGACGCGGGCAAGCAGGGCACCGGTCTGGGGCTTTCCATCACCAAGGCCATCTTCCAGCAGCACAGCTTCCGCTTTGGCGTACAAAGCACCGTAGGCAAGGGCACCACCTTCTGGTTCGTCATGAGCGATCTGCCCTATGTGGACGACTTTGAGGGCAAGTAAACGCCCCCTGTAACACAGAAAAAGCACCGGCAGCTTTCCAGATTTCAAATCGGGAAACTGCCGGTGCTTTATTATGTTCCGCTCTCTGCCGTATGGTAAATGCCAAAGGTGTTGTCCGGGGCGGGCATCTCCACGCGGGAGGCGCGGTCGTTCACCGCCCACATCATCGCGCCCATGGCGCCCAGCACCACCAGAATGATGAGCCATTTTACTGCATTAGGTAATTTTTTCATTCCGTTATCCTTTCCGTAGTCTCCATGCGGCACTTCTGCCGGGCAGTGCGCAGCAGCG
>ERZ1034976.1086-NODE-1086-length-22429-cov-52.266917_pt1 | contig 22429 bp, 15 predicted proteins | sample MGYA00520623_ERZ1034976 | MGnify/ENA primary metagenome ERZ1034976 (study PRJEB33766, sample SAMN09781774) | gut metagenome | biome: gut microbiome | host: Homo sapiens | place: Madagascar | study: EMG produced TPA metagenomics assembly of the PRJNA485056 data... | reverse complement strand
CACCTGTATGCTTTGAAGCATCCCTGTCTCCATAAAAGGTATGGGAATCCTCATACTCTATCTTGCCACACATAGAACAGGAATAGTAGTAAACAGCCTCCTCCTTACAGGTACCTGCTGTCTTCATTGTTTTCTCATTTTTCGTCTCGGCAGTATAGCTGTGATCCAGATAGTTACCGTAAGACTGGCCACATACCGTACAAACCGCCTTCTGTGTACAGGTTGCTGTTCCTCTGGTATGATCAGCAAGCTCTCGATACGGGATCTGTCCGTCCCCTGTAAAAATTATACCGCAGGTATTACACATCTCATATGCATTCCAGCCTTTCTCCTTACAGGTAGAAGCCTTTTCCGGTACTACAGACCTGTCTGTATGCATACAGGATGAATTTTCAACCGTTACCACACAGGAAGCAGATCTGCTTCCTGCCTTTACCGTAATATTTGCCACACCTGCTGCTACAGCTGTTATCTTTCCGGTATCATCAACCGTTGCCACACCGATATTGTCAGACTCCCATGTTATGGTATCTGTCGTGTCAGCAGGTTCTACGGTGGCGATCAGCTGTTCGCTGCCGCCGGTATGGATTGTAACTGCGCTCTTGTTCAACCTGATATCTGTTGCAGGTCTGGTAATGACACCTACAGTGACTGCACCGACATGGATGGTGATCGTCTTCTCTGCTCCGCGGCCATCGGTCACCTTAATGACCGCTGCATCTGCCTCAGCAGCCACGGAAGGACGCGTGCCGGTGATTCTTCCGTCCCCGGAAACCGTCAGCCATTCAGGACCACTCACCTTGCTGAAGGTGTATGGCTTTTTGCCGCCGGTTACTGCTCCACTGACATCCACTACAGCAATATCTGTGCCTGCAGCACCTTCAGGAATATCAAACTCTGTCCTGTATATAAACTTTAGTCCTTCTATACCAACTGTTACTTCTGCTGCCTTGCTGGCAAACATCGCATCAGAGCCCATGTAACTGATCTGATAGCTGCCTGCACCAAGCCCTGTGATCTCTCCCCCGGTACATACAAGCCAATTTTCCTCCGGTCTGCGCCACATCATAGTGCCGTCCACTCCGGTAATCTTACCGTCACCGGCTCCGGCATAGCTTTCATTCACTGCATTGATCCCGACTGGCGCGTCAGGTCTTTCCGGAATCACAATAGTCTGCGGATCACTGCTGCATTTATCCTCTGTGTTGTTGCAGACAAGCGTTATAGTATTTCCCATCCACTCTTCTTTGACCGGTGTCGTTATTCCCGAAGCCGTAAAGATTTCGGTTGTGATCTTGCTGCCGCTTACTGTATAGGAAGCACCGCTTTTCAGTCCCGTCAGCATCTCGTTTCTATAATTGATTCCTGCCTCCGGTATTCTTTCCTTTACATATATGACAGCAAAAGCTGTCTTTGCTCCCTGCGTGGTCGTAGCTGTGACGGTTGTCTTGCCGGGAGCCACGGCTTTGACCTTGCCGGTACTGTCTACCCGGGCAACGCTCTCATCCGCACTTTTCCATGTCACGGTAGAGATAGTCGCATCCTCCGGCTGCACAATGGCGTTGAGTGCTCCTTCCTGATTGACGTCAAGAATCATTTCACCTTGATCTAACGTCACCCCTGTCACCGGACTGCTGACAGTCACTGCACCGTAGTTTATCGTAAAGGTGGTTCTGTCGTTATCCGTATTATCGGCTTCATTGCTGTATCTCCTTGCCTCGATGGTTACCGAACCGGCTGCACATTCGGCTGTCGGTGTGCCTCCGATTTTGCCTCCATTCAGCGTAATGCCCTCCGGTAGTGTACCGTTTACAAGCTTAAAGTATGCGCCGCTGTTACCGTACACACCACCGTACAGGTAAATGTTTTCAACAGCTTTGCCCACAGTTGCAGCAGGGATATCAAAGAACTTCTCCCCCGTAAAGCCGAGCGGCTGTACCTCATCGGTGCCGGTAAAGGTGGACTCATAGATCGGATTGCCGTCTGCATCACTGTGGATAACATATCCGTAGTAAACACTGCTGTTCCCTTTCCGCATTCTTTCGGCAGGTTCCGCCTTTACCGTTTTCCCCAGACAGCTTGAATTATCACTCTGTGCCACCATCCCCTTTGCGGTGATGACACCGCCGGCTGCCGGCTGGATGGACTCTCCTTTCTCTGCACAAAATGCAACACCGTAACCACTGTCTGTCATAGATTCCATATAGATCCTGCCGGTAGTATCCTTTGCATTAAGCGTTGCTAATGCACTGCCCGGCGTATCTTTAGTACGGTGTCCTTTGATACTCACATCTGCATTATCCTTCACATAAAGTCTGATATAGATACCCATATAATAGGCACTGCTCTTCAGTGTCACATCCAGATTGGCATTGCCTTTGACCGTAACAAAGTCTGCCACGGATAAGCTGCTGCAGGAGGTATTGGTATCCGTCAGATTGACCTTAACAGTACCACCCTGGATCAGCAGAGCATCATCAGCTCTGCTTCCCGTCTGGAATGCTGTATAGGAGCTATGCGTTATTGCCGCATTCTCAATCACCAGCTGATCCGTTTCATCATTGTCCGACTTATCGATGGTGATTTTGCCGCTGCCAGCTTTGATCACGCCATCCTTGTCATTATCCGGTGTCAGACGGTTTGTACCCTTCAGCACCACCTTCAGGTCACCGTCCGACTCGATGTAGCTGCCGTCAAAGCCATCGAGTGTCAGTGTGGCAGTGTCCGCCGCATAGCTCCAGCCGGTTCCGCTGCTGTCACCTGCCTTGTCATATTTCACTGTCCCGATCGTCAGGTACTTCGGTGCCTCTGTTACCGCACCGTAGTTTATCGTAAAGGTGGTTCTGTCGTTATCCGTATTATCGGCTTCATTGCTGTATCTCCTTGCCTCGATGGTTACCGAACCGGCTGCACATTCGGCTGTCGGTGTGCCTCCGATTTTGCCTCCATTCAGCGTAATGCCCTCCGGTAGTGTACCGTTTACAAGCTTAAAGTATGCGCCGCTGTTACCGTACACACCACCGTACAGGTAAATGTTTTCAACAGCTTTGCCCACAGTTGCAGCAGGGATATCAAAGAACTTCTCCCCCGTAAAGCCGAGCGGCTGTACCTCATCGGTGCCGGTAAAGGTGGACTCATAGATCGGATTGCCGTCTGCATCACTGTGGATAACATATCCGTAGTAAACACTGCTGTTCCCTTTCCGCATTCTTTCGGCAGGTTCCGCCTTTACCGTTTTCCCCAGACAGCTTGAATTATCACTCTGTGCCACCATCCCCTTTGCGGTGATGACACCGCCGGCTGCCGGCTGGATGGACTCTCCTTTCTCTGCACAAAATGCAACACCGTAACCACTGTCTGTCATAGATTCCATATAGATCCTGCCGGTAGTATCCTTTGCATTAAGCGTTGCTAATGCACTGCCCGGCGTATCTTTAGTACGGTGTCCTTTGATACTCACATCTGCATTATCCTTCACATAAAGTCTGATATAGATACCCATATAATAGGCACTGCTCTTCAGTGTCACATCCAGATTGGCATTGCCTTTGACCGTAACAAAGTCTGCCACGGATAAGCTGCTGCAGGAGGTATTGGTATCCGTCAGATTGACCTTAACAGTACCACCCTGGATCAGCAGAGCATCATCAGCTCTGCTTCCCGTCTGGAATGCTGTATAGGAGCTATGCGTTATTGCCGCATTCTCAATCACCAGCTGATCCGTTTCATCATTGTCCGACTTATCGATGGTGATTTTGCCGCTGCCAGCTTTGATCACGCCATCCTTGTCATTATCCGGTGTCAGACGGTTTGTACCCTTCAGCACCACCTTCAGGTCACCGTCCGACTCGATGTAGCTGCCGTCAAAGCCATCGAGTGTCAATGTGGCAGTGTCCGCCGCATAGCTCCAGCCGGTTCCGCTGTCATCAGCAGTCACTGTTTTGTTCGTACCACTGCTGTCCACAATATACAGTACCGTGGCTGTTGCCGCGTTGACCGGTCGTACTAACATCAACAGTATCCCCGACAGCATGGCAAGCGCCAGTAACAAGCTGCACATCTGCTTCCTTTTTCTTCCTTTTGGTATAGTCATAAGCTGTTCCTCCTTTTGGACATATTAGTTACAATTGTATCATCATATTTTAATTATAAAAATTATGGCAGAAAAACATATCCCCCATTCAGGGGATATTTCAAAACTCATTTATAATCATGTAACAAAGAATTCTTCTGAAGGACTTTTTATATGATAAAAATTTCCTGTCACATAAAAAAGGCCCAATCTCTTCGATTGGGCGATGTGTACGCAGCTTTCCTTAATAACCATTTACAATAATACTTTTTCTAATAATCTGTGCCACCAACTGGGTTTTAGATCTGAAACCAGTCTTCTGGAGCATATGGCTTACATGTGTTTTGACGGTTTCCGGAGAAAGGCAAAGCTGCTTAGCAATTTCCTTATAGGAATCTCCCTCTACCAACAGACGAAGGACCCTAAGCTCCGCCTCGCTAAAATCATAGTTGCTGACCATACCTACCATTACCCTTGGTGGTCCGCCCGGATAGACTGTTTTCCCCTCTATGACATCTGCTATCACCTTCATCAGCTCCGTTTCTGGTGCATCCTTATACCAAAATCCTTCTACACCGTTTTCCCTTGCCCGCTTCAAATAAGTAACATCTATCATGGAGGTCACAATGATCACCTTGATGTCCGGACGCACTGACTTTATCTCTTTTGTGGCGGCAAATCCGCTCTCATCATTTTCTGTACAGACATCCATCAGCACAAGATCGACCGGATTCGTCATGCAAAAGTATTTTGCCTGACTTGCACATGTTAAGGCTCCGGACAGAACATAATCCTCCGCACGCTGGATATAGCTTTGCATTGTCTCGCGCATCAAACGCTGATCCTCAACGATCAAAACATGAATCATGATAATTTCTCCTGCTTCAGCGGCACCGCTACCACAAGCCTGAATTGCGGTATACTATCAATCTGCATTGTACCGCCATAGCTTTCTACCCAGTAGCGCAGTGATGTCAGCCCCCCTCCCGGAACAATCCTGTCCCTTGGTTCAGCTCCATCGTTGGTAATTACTGCCGTTATCTTTTCGTCATCGTTTTCTATATGTACATACAATTCCCTGGCTCCCGCATGGCGCACCGCATTCGTCATGCACTCCCGTATGGCAGACGTAAGAATATCCGCTGTTCGGTTCTCCGGCAGTGTGCCGTCTATATGCAGCCGGATACCAATGCCATATCCCGCTCTTTCAAGACTCTTGCATGCATTTGTCTCATCCGGCTCCTCTGCTTCATGCTTTAACAGACGTACCGCGTTCTTCCACACCGTCAGATCCAATTCCTCAATCGGACGGTTTTCCTGTAAAAATAACCGTGTGGCAATCATACTTCGTCCGATATCATCATGAATCCTCATTTTCATTTTCAGAATCTCTTCCTCCCTGGTCACTGCAAGGATATCGGCAGAAAGACTCCGCAAGCGTCTTCCATACTCTGCAAGGGCAAGGTTGTTCTGTTCCAGCAGTTTTGTCTTACTGTACAGCTCAGTGACATCAGATGCCGTAATCTGTGTATATACTTCCCCATCCTGTGTTGTAACTGATTCCATGGAAAAACACCATGCCATACCGTTTCCCGCAAGACATACCGTTGGATTCTTCTGCACAACCATAGATGATCGTTCTATCTGCTTCTGCACTTCTGCAAGGCTTTGCGGATCCTGACCGGTAAATTCAAGCAGCAAGCGATACATCGTCCGGTTACATAGAGTAAGTATGCCATTTTGATCAAAAAAACATATACCACTCGGCAGGTTGTCAAAGGCTTCCTTCACCGAGTTCTTCATCGTCCATTTCATATTGTGACACCTCCGGTTCTAAGGCGGAGCATAAGCTGCTGCTCGCCATCTTCATCCTTCTGCATCGTAACCGTATCAGAAGCAAGTGCTGAAAGGTCAGTTGCTGCATCTGTGATTATTTTCAGATACACCGCATCGTCCTCCCTGCCTGTATATATATTCATACTGCATTCGCAATCTAAAACATTTTCTACTATCTTTTCAAAAAATTCGTACAACGATATAACATGCACCGACAAGATTTTCCCTGTAAGTGCAAAACGGCAGCCACAGCTTATTCCACAGGCTTCAAGAGAAATCAGCGACTCACCAATGCAAAGCTCCAGTTCATGTGCATCCAGCATAGACGCTTTTTCTGCCAAAAAAGCAAGATTACTGCGCCGTTTCAAGTATGTCCCGATCACAAGCATCTGATAAAGCAGACATCGTTTCTCATCTTCGCTTTCAGAAGCTTCTATCCGGCAGATCTTATCATCCATCATACATAGCTGATATGCTGTATCTCTCTGAAGAATATTATATAGCCGATCCTGCTCTAATATATGTGCTCCATGCAGCTTAAGCTTCTGTTCCTCTTCCTCGATCTGATTTGCTTCCTGCAACTCCTCCTGCATTTCTTCCAATTCATCCAACACATGTAATAGCGGAGATACATCCTCCATCCATACTACATGACCAATGTGAATAGCTGCACTAGAAAGTCGTAACCCATGTTCTAACAGAATGGATCCTTGTTCCGTTTGCTTCATAAGCTCCCGGTCAATATCCTGTGCTACGTTCGAGGAAAGCAGAACGCGGTAATCTGAATCCGTGATCTGTGCTGCAACAGTAGAAGCGTGGAACAGCTCTACATAATGAATATTTGCCCTGAGAAAGCCACATTTTATAAATAATTCAAGCGTTGCCGCATACATCAGACAAAAAAATGCTGTCATATCCCCGAATGCAAAACGCAGCCACTTCACTTCCAATACATAAAAGATCAGATACAAGAGCAATGCAAAAATGGGAATACATGGAAGCAGGATCAGCTTGTGTTTATCTGCTATCCGTTGTTTCCGGTACAAAATAATGAGAAGCGCCACTGCACAGACAATCATCCAGCTGACAATAACAATATATCCGAAACCATAATGGTAATCCTTATCAGACCATACCTTTGCTCCAACAGGAAAACAAAATACAAGCTGATGCAGATCATTCGTAAGTACCAGAAATACAAGCAGTACTGCCGGGACATACAAAAGTGCTGCACTCTTCGGCAGCGGTGCATCCTCCGCTTTTCCAATGGATAACGCCGTAAGCAATGCCAGCATCGGAATCAGCAACAATGCCGGATAGTATAAATACCACAAATACCGTACCAGTACAGGATGCATAATAAAATGATATTTGAGTGAACGGACGACAAACCAAAATACCATCAATGCAAAGATAATCGTCAGATATCGGCGTGCCTGTATTCCGATGATCCGCTGTCTGACAGACACTCCCCACGCAACAAACAGCCCGATGTACAAAATGCTGCGCACAATCCCCATTTCCTGCGGTAAAATATCATACACGCCGAGCACACGGACAAATACAGCACAAACAATTGTCATTATAACAAAAAAACTGTTTCGCATAGAAGCCTTATTCAATCCTGTCACCACAATCCCTCCATTTCCTCTGCCGACTCGTCTATGGGGATTATAATATGAGAAAACTTATTCAGCAACCTGTATCAATCGATTTTCAGTTCTATCTATCTCAATCCCGGGCATTTGTGATACCGCCAACTGCTTCGGCAAGACTCATCAGGTCGATGGCCGAGCCATCTCTGGCATCCAGAATGACAACCTGCTCCGGCAGCTCCGGATCCTCCGGGTCTTCATATTCCGCAAGGATCCATGCCGGAACATACTCAAACCCGCTTCCATCATCCTTCTGCTTCAGGAAATACGATAAAGAAATATCATTAAACGCGATCTGTTTATACCCTGTCGGATATCTGGTGTAATACTCCGCTATCGAGGCATCCGCTTTCTTGAGCATCTCATCAAAGGATAACAGCTCCACCGCCTGCGGGCTGCCATCTGCTTCCAGATAACTGTTCCATAGAGCATCGATCACACCATTTGCATCTACCTGAATCGTATATTTCTCGAGCGGAACATTCACAAATCCATTTGCCTGACGAAGATTATCAGCAGTCCAGACCGCTACATCCGATACAGGCTGATCCATAACCGATCTTATGTATTCAAATGAATATCCATCTACAACCGTCGGCAGATTCTGGTCAGACGAACCATCGTTCCGATACAGCCAGCACAGATCTGATTCACTCTGTAAAATCGCATCCGATCCGCCAATCTTTGACAGAAATTCTTCAGCAATCTGCCTTGCCTCATCTACCGACAGTGAACATTCATTAATATCCGATTCCAACTCTCCATATCCATCACCCAAGCCGGTATTATATTCTTCCAGACTGGACGTAAATACACCGGTTGCACCTTCCATCGGACGATACTGCAGAAGATCTTCCTTTATCCGGAAAAGAGTATCATTTTCCCCCTCCTGAGGAAAGCTTATTCTATATTCCAGATCACCAACTGTTCCCATATATTCATCCGCGGAATAATCTCCCGCATTTTCTCTCTGCTTTGATGTCGTTTGCAGCAAACGGTTCATACGGTCAATATCCGAATCATAATTCGCTGCATTTGACGGATCTGCCTTTTTCTGCAGCTCGTACAGATCAATATATTCCTGAATATCCTCCTTTGACAGCTTGTCCATATTCTCCATATCATAATAGACATAGACACCCTTATCTGTGTCAAATAACTTTTCTACCAGATTTTTTCGATATTCCGAATCGATCTCTTTCATCTTTACCGGAGCTACATACATTGCACTGGTATTCGGCACAGTGATATCTGAATCTGTCAACCGGATCTCTTTAAGCCCAGTCGATCCTGCGTCAAATGTGGTATCACACGATTCCGGAATACTATATTTACTCTGAACGCTTCCGCCATCTCCATTACCTACATCCACATTATAATCGGTATCTTTTTTTCCACACGCGGACAAGGCTGCAACACATGTAAATGCTGCTGCCATCACCACAAACTTTTTATTTCTCCATAACTTCTGTCTCATTGTAATCGCCTCCGTTAACTATCTTTTACCCCTTATTCTCGTACATTCTCCTTGTTATATCTATTTTTCATTTTAACCAATCTCGTCTGATAACACAAGTAAACTAAAAAAGAGAAGCAATCTTTTTCAAATTGTCTCTCTGCGTATGCTCTAAATAAATACTCCTTTCATCTCCTCCGGCAAATACTTTGCCAACTCCTCTACCAACTCATACACCTTCGTTCCCGGTGCTATCTCCGCCGGTGTTTTTCCTTCTCCATTTTTAATAATACGTTTCGCATATCGAATTGCCAATTTCGGGCTTCCACCATTCATTAGCGTTTCAAATATATTATCCATATTTTTCTCATACTTTCCAATTCCCAGTTCCTGAAATTTCTCATTTAAAAATTTCTTATACTCCGATCTGTGATTATTGGATGTATAAAAAGCAAAATGTAGCATAAACCAAAATTCAATACATTCATTACTCCACGCCGCATGATATTGAAGATTGGAATTTTTTTGATTTAATACTGCCGTCCGCTGAGCCACTCCATTAACATCGCTGGAAGGAAAGCTGTCTTTATCATACACACACCAGATTTTCCCCTTCGTGATCTTATTTTTCTGTACATAATCTTCTGCCTTTCCGATTACCCTCATTGTCTCAGCCTGACAACCTTCAATCTCAATCAAAACCATATCACGGTAAATGGGATTATCCTCGATATATCGTTTAAATCCCTGAAAGTATTTAGGTTCTGTTGCCTGTCCTTCACAGAAAATATAATATCGGAACTCTTTCTTTTCCAGATACTCCTGCCGACGCTTCTTCTTCCAATTATCTTTCTCTCTTCTACCTCTTTTAGCCATTCACCGCCCCCCAATCTATAATCTTTTTGAGATAAGGATCTGCACCATATTTTCCTTCCAGATATTGCTTATCATATTTAGCATCTTTGCGTACAGATTCCCCTTTCTTGTTTTTAAATTCTACAAGAGAATATAATTTTGAGTTCTGGTAAGTTCCTTTCGCTACAAACCAGATTTCATCTCTCCTGAACACTTCACTATTCATAGTAGACAGATCATGTGATGTAAAAATCAACTGTGCTCCTTTTTTATTCTTTTCCATATTGCTAAACGTCATAATAAGATATTTTAACAAGACCGGATGTATCTTAGCATCCAGTTCATCAATTACAAGAGTTGTTCCCCTCAATAAACTTTTTGCAACAAATGGAAGCAAACCAAATAATTTTCTTGTTCCACTGGATTCATCAAATAAATTTAATTCTGCTTCACACTCATTTACTATATGTTTTGTATATACTTCAATCCGATCATCTTCCTTTTCTTCTACACGAAAATCTACAATATCTAAATCCATCTCCTGAATCATCTGAAGCATCAAGCCCTTTACATTCTCTGACCTGGAAATAGCCATTTTCAATTCCTGCATAGGATTTCCATAATTCAAAAAATCAATTTCTTCATTAAACCAGTGAAGTACATCCTGAACCACTTCGTTTTTACTATAAGTAATTCCGAGATAAGATAACAGTGGTAACGTATCGGATAAATCATCGCTGGTTTTCAATTTTACAAATGCACCCTTCAACATAATTTCGTCTTCATTCCGTTCAAAAAGTGCTGATCTCCGACCTGTTTCTAATTTTATACGATCTAATCTCTCATACTCGATTACTTCTCTTTTTACATTTATTTTATATCGATACTCAGCTAATTCTGTTCTAAAGAACAACTCAAACTCTGTTGGCGCATTTCTTGTATCTTCATCAAATGCAAATGGCTCTATTACTAGTTTTTTCATTTTCATTGCAATCTCTTCATTGTTGCTTGTAGCATATAATGGTCTCAATACTTTCGTAACCAGACTATGCAAAGCTTCAAGAACATTTGATTTTCCACCGCCATTTGGTCCGTATACAGCAGATACCGGTAAATATAACTCCTCATCTGTATCTTTTATAATTCTATCTTCATGCTCAGAAATGGCGGCAGCCTGCATGTCAAATGTTATCTCATCCCTTATACTCTTAAAATTTTTTACTGTAAATTGGCATAACATCTTATTTACCTCCATTTTTTTAACTTAATTCTCATATTTATATTATATCCCATTTTCTCGTTTTAGCAACAGTATTGTGAGATTTTTTCTCGTATATTGGCTTCAAATTTCTTTTTTCAGTAAATTTCAAAATCAAATCTTACTTAATTTCACTTTTTATTAAAATATAAAAAAAGAGAAGCAATCTTTTTCAAATTGCCTCTCTGTGTCATCATGTCATCTTCTGACTCCATATCTTTTCGCCTTATACCAATCTATACAAATATTTTTATTCATTGTACCTCTTGTTCTTCCCGTTCATGCAGATATTTCTCTTTTGTCGCCATCCCTCCCCGGATATGCCGCTCCGCTTTATTCACATCCAAAACGACCCGGATCCTTGCCGCCAGAAATGGATTGATCTTCACCAGTCGTTCCGTCACATCTTTATGTACCGTACTTTTACTTACCCCGAATTTCTTTGCCGTCTGCCGGACAGTCGCTCCGCTTTCCACGATATATTGTCCAATTTCTTCTGCTCTTTCTTCAATATAATCTCTCAAAAAAATTCCCCTGCAAATCTCATTTTTACAATGTATGCAGAGGAATTTTTGTGTATGTCTATATGATGGAAAAATGATATTTTCCCAAAGTACTTCCTGCCGGTATGCAATTAATTATTAATGTGCATTCTGATATGCCTCATCAACCGAACCATACCATGTATCCGTCAATGAAACCGTTTCGCCGTCATCATAGAAACTGTTAAATTTATCTTCAGCGTCTTCATATGTATCATATTCAACACCATCAACCTTATAGCTTATTGCCTCAGAATCATATAAACTTCCTGATGACTGGAATCTTTCCAGATCCGTAATTACCATTTCAAAAGTATGCGTATTAGTAAAGCTTCCTGTTGAAGAATCATATTCAAAAATACGTCTTGGCATAATATATTCTCCGCTCATACTTTCCCCACCCATATCAATAACTTTTCCATCGGATGTATAACATGCATACCCTATTTTCAGATCAGCATTTTTCACTGCATCGCCATCATGATACGAATAAAAGTAAACGGATCCTTCCGCATCTTTAACGAAAAATTCCGGGATATTATCTTTATTAAGATCCGCTAAGAAATATGTATTATCCGTATAAACAGACGGGATCTCTTCTGCCAGTTCTTTGTACTTATTTATACATTTTATTATTTTAGCTTCATCAGAATCCGCTTTATAAAAATCTGCCGCAATATAATCAACAGTCTGTGCTGCCGTATAATAATTTATATATGTCAATTTACTTCCATCCAATGTATAAGTATCACTTGTAAATATACTTGAATCATCTCCCTCGGAAAAATCTTCTGCCGGGAAAATATAATTTAGCGTTTTACCGTCATATAATGTCACAAACTTGCCATTATGATATTCATCACTATTTTTTTCATGAATACATCCGCAGGTATCGCAATACGAAATATTTAATGTATCCTCATAATATGGCGCATATATATCCGTTTTGTACCATTCACCCTCATAGGCAGCTAATTGGTCTTTTGATATAGATGTTTCACCTTTCTTAAAATGATATGTTTTTGTTATCGGCTCATCTGAACTAAACCGGTAATCTTCCATATATACATTTATTTTACTGCCATCAAGCACATTAACATCAAAGCTGGAACCTGTATCCGAATTATAATATGTCAACTTACCATCATAAAAGCCCTGTGTATATCCTGTATTCATATTCAATATCTCAATACCCGGATAATATTGATTTGCTTCTTTCAGATCTTCACTCTCCAGATAAATTGTAAAACCTTCGTTTCCGCCACTCTCAGAATATCCGATATACATATCTGCACCCTCATCACATGACCAACGTCCAAGGATCGGTGATTTTGAACTGATCAGTTCTGCATATGAGAATTTACAATATATACTTGATGTTCCTGTTGCAGATTTTATTCCATCATAATAATCAGAACCTACATCCGGACATACCTCCCACTCCTCAATATTGCTGTCTGTTGAAATATATACTTCAATCCTGTCATCATAGGTTACTCTAAAAGCGAAACCGGTCGCGCCATATTCATCACACTTTATCTCCGGTGTTTCCTTTAAATTCTCCATTATCTTTTCTTTTATATGATCCGGAAGATAATCCATATCATTTTGAATTGATATGCAGACATCATAATAATCGGTCGTTAAAAATTTATAAACCTCTTCATCTGACATAGATTCACGTATAGCATCTGCAATTGCCTGTGCAGCATATATATCTTCATTTTGTTCATTACTGATAATGTATTCGATCAGTCCGGGAACAATATACCATCTGTTTCTCACTCTATACGCAACAATTTCTATTGCAGCATCATTTTCACCGGACGCTTCATCATTCTCTGACAAATAAATTACCTGAACTTCCTGACACTTGATTCCAAGTCCATCATCACCTAAAAAAGCTTCTACATTCTCTTTCAACTTTTCGTCCGGAGCTTCTGTTCCAACTAATCTGAGATCATCTGAGCTGTCATAGAATACTTTACTATCCGCTAAATTACGCAGAGATCCATCTATGTTTCTGATTCTAACCTCATCTAAACTGTTTCGGGGAAACATTAATTTTGTCTCTTTGGTTGTGTTATAGCTACGATACGCTTTCAGATATAAATCTACTGTTTTATCTAAACTTCTGCCTTTAAAATACATGAAATATGATGCAACCAATGCCAGAACAGCAATACTTCCAAGCCAGATAACAGCCTTGACCTTATTTATTGGCTTTCGTCTGAGTTTGCGTTCTTCTTTATTCTTCTTACGCAGTTCTTTCTTATTCTGACGGAACTCTTTATTTGTGAAGGTTTCCTTTATATCCGATATAGCATTTGCACGCTGCTCTTTCTGCCGTTCCTTTTGCTTAGCTTTTAATTTACTATTCCTGTCTTTTATATTTTGCTCGACGATCTTTTTGTCGATCTTATTTCCGCATCCGTCACAAAACAACGAATCATCCGGTAAAATTTTTCCGCACTTATTACAAATCATATCTGCACCTCATACCCTTCAGAATTTCCCGTATCCCTGGTCTCTGAAATCTGTTTCCATATTTCTTATTTCAGATACATCAGGTCACGACACGATTCGATTATACAAGGTTAATCAGAGCAATTTAACCCAGATGTACAAATTAACTTCTTCATGTACAATTTTACCTTTCTCTCTTCTTCATTCGTACGGAATAGATTTTTTAATTCTGTATTCAAATCATGCTATAATAAAAACAATCACTTATGATCAAAAATATCTATAAGGAAGTCTTACCCATGAACAACAAACCAAACAACTACATTTTGGATTTTACACATGTATATTGTGATGAAGATATGAAGAACAACTCGCAGTTTCACTGGATCGACTGCTCTGACATCGAAGGCTGTGATCTGTATTGTTCAGATGAAGCTGCTGCCAAGATTCAGAGACGAATCATGCCATATGGCACTAAAGGTATTCATTTTATTGATTCCGGAAATTTTCATTATATAACAAAGATAACCACCGACCAGATCAAACAATCATTCTCGCTCGTAGTATTCGACCACCATACAGATATGCAGCAGCCACTCGTTAACGGAATGATGAGCTGTGGCGACTGGGCAGGACTTGTTCTGGATCAGAACCCGAATCTGAAACAGTTAATTCTGATTGGGCCGGAAGCATCCGACATTTCCCAGATTAATGCGGTACGCAAAGACCGTCTTCTGACTTTTTCCGCTGAAGAATTAAAAAACGGGACCGCCCGAAAGAAATCAGTTAACATCCTCTCAGGTGTCCCATTTTATATTTCTATTGATAAAGATGTTCTCTCGCCCCGTTTCACAGAAACCAACTGGAATCAGGGCGACATGACGCTTGACATGCTGGAACATCTGCTTGGCATCATCTTAAGCCATGAAACCATATGTGGCATCGACATCTGCGGCGAATGCCAGCCGGATCTTCCACTACCGGAGTATATGGAAGCCGAAGAAAAGAATGAACGGATCAACCATGAACTGGTGGACTTTATCCAATCACATCTTTCTACTTATATCCCATCCGCTTCTCATAGTCGATGATATAGTCTCTATTTGCAAGCTCATATTTATTAAATAAAGCGGTATCGTCAAAATCATCCGGATCGATCGTGCCATTGTACCAACTCTTGGAATTGAAGTATGCCTGATAATCAGGATCACTGAACTTTCTGCCATGACGGGCATATAATTCATTGCAGGCAAGACGACATTCGTCCGCTGTAAGACCATCAAGATCGCGATCCGATATATATTCAGAATCACTGTTTGGCAGTATATAATCATCTGAAGTCTGAACCTCGCTTGCACTGTAATCTACATTTGCATTTGGATCATATTCTGCACTTTCTCCGCTGAATGTGCAGGAATCTTCAAGCTCCTGTACCTCTACCATATGATAATAGTAATTGGCACCTGCGATAGAATAAATCTTCGCTGAGACACATAATACGCCATCTTTATTGATATAAGGTACTGCATCCTTGATATTTGAATCTGCGATTGTCTGATTATAAGTCTCATTCAACGCCTCATCTGATTTATTATCTTCACCATATAATGACCAGAAATACTGATCCAACGCATTTCTTACCGCACTTTCATATGCCGAGATATCCAGATTTACTGCTCCAAGCAGATCGTCCTCTGATAACATGACATTCTTTTTCAGATTGATGTTGTAGATCGTATATTCCGTCGCATCCCAGTCAAAATCAACCGATACCAGCAGAGATAATATGTCTCCATACACAGCCCATTTATAGCCGATTCCTATACAGACATTTCCATCCTCATTCATATAATTTTTTCCAAGCTTCTCGATCTGCTCATTCACATTGCCACACGCATCTCCCTCATAATTGATATGAGGTAAATGATATACTGCCGTATAGCCCTCATACTGAACCTGGGTAGAAATATTCGAATCTACAACCATATCTGCCGAATATGGCGCTTTCGTATCATCTGACTCCTCCGATACTACACTCTCTGTTGTCACTTCTGTATCCTGCCCGGTTGATACCTGCGTATCTTCCTGCTCCGTCGCTTCCGTGGTCTCTACAGTCTTATCTGCATCTCTTCTATTATCAGATAACTTGCTTTCGACTTTATAAACCACAAATCCTACAATCATTGTTAATACAGCAATCCCCACAACGATCAACAACCATTTCTGCCATCCCGATAAACCACCCGAAGATGGTTTCTGTGGCGGTTGCGGTCGTGAAGGTTGCCCCTGCATCTGTACTGAATTCGGATCATATTGATTCGTTCCCACATTCATCTGTGAAGTCCGCCCCTCTTCTTCTATCCGCATACCACAATTCGGGCACACCGACCAACCATCCTGTAATTCACATCCACAATTACTACAAAACATATTTTCACCTGTCCCTTCCATATATAGTCAACCATTCAAATTCCATTTGAATTCTCCAAGTTTATTTATAACAGAATCGGAACCGCGTGTAAAGATTATGCTGAATCAACTACAATACCAACACGAATCTAAAAAGCAACTGTCTAAAAGAATTCATCTATCCCCTCAAATAATTCTTCTCCCCCCTGCCAATAAAATACACCTTATGAAACGGCACAGTCACAAGAAGCGTCACCGCTTCCGCGATCGGTACAGCCAGCCATGCTCCATAGATCTTAAGGAAATGCGGCAGGATCAAAAGACTTAACACCGTAAAGATAAATGTCCGACTGAATGAAATGATCGCCGACACCTTACCATTTGAAAGGGCTGTGAAGAAACCGGAGGATGTGATATTTAATCCACTGAACAGGAAATTGATCGCAAAGATCTTGAATCCGATCTCTGCCAGTTCAAATGTTGCCGGGTCATGTGTGAACACCGTAATGATCCAGGTCGCAAGCACCTCTGCAATAACCGTCAGAATAACCGCCGATACCGCCACAAAAAGGAACGCAATCTTATAAATACTCCGAAGTTTTTTCTTATCCTTTGCGCCATACTGGAACCCAACGATCGGACTGATCCCGATTGTAAATCCCAGATAGAATGCATTAAATAAGAACTGTCCATACAGCAGAATTGAGATAGCCGCAACTCCGGCTTCTCCTGCAAGCCGCATCAGAACAAGATTGAACAATACCGTTACAACAGAATTTGAAAGCTCTGATACCATCTCTGAAGAACCGTTATAGCAGGCATGTCCAAGCTCCCGCAAGGAAAGCTTGAATCCGGTAAACCGAAGCTCACCTTTGGAGAACATGAAAAATACAAGTCCGGCAATCGCGGGAATGCACTGACCGATTCCTGTTGCAAGTGCCGCACCTGCAACTCCCATATCACAGATCACGATCAATACGTAATCAAGAACAGCATTTACAATACCTGCACCGATCATAAGCAGCAAGCCCATCGTTGGCCGTCCCGCTGTGACAAGATACATCTGAAACAACGTTTGTAGCATACAGGCAGGAATGAATAAGCTCACCATTCCCAGATAACTTTTACAGTCTGCCAGAAGCACTTCATTGGAACCCAGCAGTCTGGATATCTCTGTCAGGAATACCTGACTGATCACCACGATCACAAGGCTGACCAGAATACATACCGTGACAAACTGAGTCAGGCTCTCACATGCTCTCTTTTTATTTCCCTCTCCAAGATATTTGCTGATGATCGCATTTCCACCCGATGCCAGCATCATGGCAATGGCGATCGCCACATTTACTACGGGATATACGATATTTAACGATGATAACGCATTACTTCCGACAAATCGGGATACAAAGATACCATCCACGATGGTATACAACGACATAAATACCATCATGATGATTGACGGTGCCGCAAAACTCAGCAGCGACCATGGCGTAATGCGACGATTTAATGATTTACCCATTTTAACAAGTCCTCTCCGTTTTATAACACTTTTCTAATTGACAAAGCCAAGCATATACTATAGGGTAACCCTATAGTCAAGTGTAATTTTGAAAATGAAAGGAAAATCAAATGAATAAAAAGATATATATGACGACCGGCGAGTTCGCCAGGATCATGCGAACAACAAAAGAAACCCTGTTTCATTATGATGAGATCGGTTTATTTCAGCCGGAGCTCACCCAGCCAAATGGTTACCGCTATTATTCGATCTATCAGACTGAGATTCTTGACACCATCCTTCTATTAAAAGACCTAGGTATGCCGTTAAAAGAGATCAAACAGCAGCTTGCCAACCGTGATCCGGCAAAGATGCTCCATATATTAGAAGAACGTGAACATCAGATCAATACGGAGATTGCCAAATTACGCTCCATGGAAAAATGGATCTCGCAGCAAAAGAGCAAGATCCATTTCGCTATGCAGATCGATCCGACAGCCATCTTTATTGCTGACTTCCCGGAACGCTACTATCTCTATGCAGAAGCACCAACCGCTACAGATGCTGAACTGTATCGAAAAACCGATGACCTGATCAATCTTCTGCTAACGGTCGGTTCTACTTTTAAAAATGATTATGATATGGCATATTTCCAGCATGCTTCCCATATCGAATCAGATAAGTACGCTGTCTATGATAATGTCGCCCTGTTGTTAGATAACAAGCCTTACGGGCTTCCTGTCCATACCTTGCCTGCAGGAAAATATCTCACTGCCTACCACACTGGTCACTGGGATACGATCGGCGATACTTACGACCGCCTGATGACCTTTAAACATGAGCACAACATCCATACTTCCTCTGAATATCTGGAGCACAATGTTATAGACAGCTTCACTGCCGAAGACCCGCAAGACTACATTACCGAGATCACTGTAGCCATAGAAGCATGATCTACATTTTTATATAAGGCTCCGCTTAAAACTTCTCAAAGAAATGATATTCGTACAGGTTAGTCAGCTTCTTACCTGTCAGCGCCGCATAGGTACGGATCATATAATCATAGAACTCTTTCTCCCCGGTATATTCATACATGGCAGCAAAATGCTCCAGAATACCTGCTGTTCCACAGCACTGGCACTGGCAGTTCCAGAAGCCCCAGGAATGTTTCTCCGGCGTAAATAACGGAACATCCTCCCGGTATCCATCCTGTCCTTCCGGCAGGGCCTGCCAGATCCTGCCATACTCCGTCTTAATTGCCAGCGTATCGATCCATTCCGCCGTATCGATCGCCGCTTTTAAATAATCTTCTGCTGTATTCTTCTGAAAAATCCCCGGTGTGATCAACTTTGCCATATCTTCGTCTCCTTTATAACTTTATCATATGCTATAAAAACTTCTCACTCTGTCTCAGTTTATCTCGCTGCTTATTATCTCTTTCTCCAGTCATTCCTGTTTCAGCGCTTTTATTTCCTAGTATTTCTATATGATAATTATACATGCATTTTCAAATTAAGCAAGCCTTAAAATCACACCCAAACTATAACTATACTATTAAGTGTCCTTTCCATTACATTTTGTATCGTGTTATATCGTTCTCCCCTTATTTACGAACTCTCATAAGGGAAAATAAGGGAAAGAAAATCTGGTAACAAATTATAAAAATGGCGCTAGAATATTGGGACTTGATATGATAAGATTAACGGAAATACTTTATTTGAAAGAGGTGAGAACGATATGAAATATATCCGAGATAATTACTCAGTACAGTTGATGTAAACTGTTGGCAGATTGTGCTGAGGTGAAAATAAACTTGCTAGCAGTCGTTAACTGTACTGTCCAAATGATTGAACTACAATATATAAAGGAGTACAGTTATGCGCTATATAAAAGAAATTCTAAAGAATAACAGAATATGGGTATTAGCTTACATTGGACTAGGTATATTTAATGCATTTATGGCTAATTACAAGACGGACTATTTTCAGAAGGTTATTGACGGATTGGCGACTGGAACACTTACATTTGCAGGAGTTATAACCTACGGTCTTATTTTGCTGGTAAATTATTGTATGAACTATCTGGATAATTATCCAGAAAAGAAATTGGAGTATGGTATTTATCTGGATTTTAAGCTTTTGTCGCTTAGAAAAATAAGTACAATCGATTATACGGAATATCAGAAAATAGGTACTGGAAAACTTGTTCAAAGGATCGAGAATGGCTCATCCGCAGGCAGAAATGTAGTATTCAATTTCTGGTTACGTTTGATTCGTGATTTACTTCCTACCATTGTTTTTAGTGTATATTTTATTTGGAAGATTGATAAAATAATTACTTACATTTTGTTTGTAGGCTATATGCTTATTTTTATAATAACCAATATTCTACTAAAGTTTCTATACAAAATAAAAGAAAAGATTTTGAACAGTGAGGAGCTATTCAATCATTTTCTGGTCAGGGGCTTTATGGAAATGTTGGTATTCCGTATGAGCAAACAGTTTCCGAGTGAAATAAAGAAAACTCGTAGTGCCAAAGAGAATATTGTATCATCAAAAGTAAAAATGAATATGATTCATGAAGCATTTTTTACAATATTTGCGCTACTTGTGGCAATGTTAGATATTGGTATTTTATTTTACGCATGGAAAACAAAAAATCTTACAGTGGGTTCTATAGTTGCACTCATTGCGCTGATTGAAAATGCTTACACGCCGATCGCTATTTTTAATGTACTTTATGTTCAATATAAATTGGACAAGGCGTCCTATAAGAGATTTGAAGAATTTTTAGATTTAAAAGATGATAATCAATTAAGAAATGGTAACGCAATTAATACGGACATTGGTGAAATAGCGATAAAAAACTTATCGTTCCAATATGAAGAACGAAAAATTATTGATGATTTGAGTCTATTCATAAGAAGGGGACAAAAAATAGCTTTTGTAGGAGAAAGTGGCTCTGGAAAATCCACTGTGATTAAGATATTACTGGGATTACTAAAATACAATCAGGGAGAAATCTGCTTAGGTGATATGGAGTTAAGTGGAATTTGCCTTAATAATTTGTATGACAAAGTCAGCTATATATCGCAGGATGTTCCCGTTTTTGATGGAACAATAAAAGAAAATCTGGTATTTGAAAAGAACGTGTCAAAAGAACAAATACTGGACGCATTGAGTGAAGTGCAACTATCTCATTTGGTTGAGAATCTTGCGGAAGGCTTAGATACTGAAATTGGTGAGAAAGGAACCTGCTTATCAGGTGGAGAAAAACAAAGACTTGCCTTCGCCCGCTTGTGGTTTGAAAACCCTGAACTTGTCATTTTGGATGAAGCAACATCTGCAATGGATAATTTAACAGAAGAGATTGTAATGAAATCGGTTATGCAAAAAATGAAAGATAAAACGGTCATTGCGATTGCACATAGATTAAATTCCATTGCCGGTTTTGACAGAATTATTCTCTTTAGAGAAGGGAAGATTGTCGGACAAGGGACTTTTGAAGAACTATTACATACAGATTCTTATTTTAAGGAACTGTATAATGCGAATGTGCAATAATAGTATTTGTTACATTTGAATTTGTAAAAAATTTAAAGTGGCTGGCGCTCTTGCTTTTAGTGTTTGAACGACAGCCACCCAACAGAAATTCACACTATTTTAAGCGAATAGTTTTTACTTTTGTAGATATTCGAATTGCCTTTGTACTCATATTTTTCACAGATGCATTTATCTAGTTGAACATCCCCTGTAATGAATATCAGTGAGATTTTCGTTATAAAATACAGCTTGCCAGCATATGCGGGCGGATGTTTGAGCCGAAGGCGCGTTTGCGCAGGAGCATGAGCAAATCAGGCAGGCTACCGCTCATCCTCCAGCATCTCCCGGTCCTTCTCCATCTCCTGCACAACCCCAAATGCTGACAGCTCATCCGCAAATTCTTCCATATAATCCTGATAATGCTCCATCATCTCTGCCTGAACCGCATCCACCTTTTTCCGTTTCCTGCCCAAATGACGCTTCTTATCCACACCATGCTTCCGGCTTTGGCGCATCCCCGGATATTCCTGATCTGCAGTCCTGTTTCTTCTATTAAATAACATATCCCATTCCTCTTTTCATACAAAAAGAAACCACCATGCATGTAAACCATTCCAGCTTCCTTTCTTTATAAAAGAGTATCGACATCCAGCGATCGGTTTATACCATTCCGTCTGCTGTATCAATTAAATATAAATCCGGGAGAAATTGAAATTATGTATAGAAACATCATAGATAAAAATTTTTAGGAAAATTAATTATAGAAAGGGCTTGAGCCTCAGCAATTAATACTGAGGCTCATTCTTAAAGGAGAGGTCATGGAGGATTCCAAAAAGGGGG
>ERZ1034976.1081-NODE-1081-length-22507-cov-9.643640_pt1 | contig 22507 bp, 23 predicted proteins | sample MGYA00520623_ERZ1034976 | MGnify/ENA primary metagenome ERZ1034976 (study PRJEB33766, sample SAMN09781774) | gut metagenome | biome: gut microbiome | host: Homo sapiens | place: Madagascar | study: EMG produced TPA metagenomics assembly of the PRJNA485056 data... | reverse complement strand
CCTATAATAGAGAATTTATATGATTACGAGAAAAATAACAATATAAATGTATCAAATAATTATGTTGCTTCTCCAGTAATAGTCAATAGAAAAATAAAAAGGAAATACAAAAGTAAAAAAATAAATTCTTAATCAAATAACAAGTTGTAAAAAGGTCGATTGGTTCTACTTTGAACTAATCAACCTTTTTTATTGTGGAGGTGATTTTGTGAGTGCTACCATAGGTGCGGCACTAAAGAAAATAGCAGTTGCACTGCTCACAGATAAAAAGGTAATAAAAACAATAGGCGGTATAATAATCGGCATAATCATTATTGTGGTTATGCCGATTATTGCTGTTGTTTCCATTTTCAACGGCAGTATGGATATTGACACAGACAAGCTCTATCAGTCCATACAAGAAAATATCTCAGCAGAGCAGATGGAAAATCTACAGCTTATCAACGACACAATGACAGAGGTTGAAAAACAGCTCGACAAAAAGGAGTTGTCCGACTGCAATACGCAGGCAGAGGTTATCTATCTGTTTTCCTTGTCCGATAAATCAGAGGACAAGGACTTTGTAAAAAGCTTCGTTTCCTGTTTCAAGAAGAATCAGTCTGATGAGGATTTGATAAATGCCGTCAATCAGAAATTCGGAACAGAGATTAAGTATGACGAGTTTCAGAAGATGATGCAGTCAATCAAGGGTGCTGAAATCAGCACCGCAGGCTTTTCCGACAAGACCACGAAGAATAATCTTGACCTTGTCAAGTGGTGCGAGAACGCATACAAAAACGGCTGGGGTTATGTTTACGGCGGTTACGGTCAGGTCTGCACAAAGCAATATCTCGACCAACAGGCAAGTCTGTTTCCCGGCAACAACGAGGCAGGCGGTGAAATGCGACAGGTTGGTGAAAAGTGGCTCGGAAAGAGAGTATGCGACTGCATAGGCTTGATAAAATCATATGCTTGGTACAACTCTGACAGCGGAGAAATTGTAGCAGGTTCAAACGGTTTTACAGACTGCGGAGCAAATTCTATTTGGAACAATGTTACAGAAAGCGGTTCGATTTCAAGTATGCCGGAAACACCCGGACTTGCTGTCTGGATGGACGGACACATCGGAGTGTATATCGGCAACGGTGAAGTTATTGAAGCACAAGGCACAGCCTACGGAGTTGTCAAAACAGAGCTTAACGGTCGAGGATGGACAAAGTGGCTGAAAATACCAAATATAAAATATGTAAACCAAAGCAAGAAATGACGAGGTGATTTTTTATGAAGAAAACAAGCGTAAGCATAATGTATGATAATGAAAAGCTGAATGCAATCAGACTGTATATGTCTCAGCGTGATTTGGATTTCAAAGAAGAGCTTGAAAAATCTGTGGATTCTCTGTATGCAAAATATGTTCCTGCAAATGTAAGAGAGTTTATTGATATGAAAGGATTGCAGGCAAAACCGCCCAAGCCTAAAAAGCCGAAGCCACAGGAAGAAAATACCGAGGTGGTAACTTGAAAAATCAAAACTTCGGAATAGAAATTGAAATGACCGGCATCACTCGCAGTACGGCGGCGAAAGTGATTGCCGGTTATTTTAATACAGATGCAACTCATGTCGGTGGCTGCTACGATGCATATTCTGTTCGAGATGATGACGGCAGGATGTGGAAGATTATGCGTGACGCAAGCGTTCGTTGTGAAAAACGTTCGGGACAGAACGCAAGCTCTCTGTACTCGGTTGAATTTGTCACTCCGATTTGCAACTATGACGATATAGAAACCATACAGGAGTTAGTCAGAAAGCTTCGTGGCGCAGGAGCAAGAGTCAACTCAAGCTGTGGTTTGCATTGCCATATTAATGCGGCTCCGCATACCCCGAAAACACTTCGCAATATCGTAAACATTATGGCGGCGAAAGAGGATTTGCTCTACAAGGCATTAAAAGTGAATGTATCAAGAGAACATTACTGTCAAAAGATGGACACACGCTTCCTTGATGAAATCAATAACCGTCCTCCGATGTCTATGGAGCAATTCAAGTCAATGTGGTATGACGGCGAGGATTACAGCTACCGACACTATGATGACACACGCTACCACGCTCTGAATTTTCACAGCGTGTTCTACTAGGGGACAATTGAATTTCGTCTGTTCAATTCAGCATTACACGCAGGCGAGATATGCTCCGTACATAGACAGAAGCACTTGCTAAGAACCTTAAAATTCCAATCCAAAATCTTCGGTGGTATGCGGCGTTTCATAATGAATCGCACCACCATCATGTGCATCTGATTGCATATTCAACGGTTGAAAACGAGGGGTATCTCACTCAAAAAGGAGTTGAAAATCTCTGCTCGTCATTTGCAAAAGATATTTTTCAGCAAGATTTATTGTGTATATATGAAAGGCAGACCAAGCATAGAGATAAGCTACGTGCTGAGGCTCGTGATATTGTAGAGGATTTGGTTTCAAAAATAAACTCTGAAATATATATCAGCGCATCAATTCAGCATAAGCTGTTGGAGCTCGCCGACAGGCTTTCAAAAACGAAAGGTAAAAAGGTTTACGGCTATCTCAAGCCTGATGTAAAAGCAATCGTTGATTCTATTGTTGAAGAACTTGCTAATGACAGCAGGATCAAAAAGTTGTATGACCTGTGGTATGAGCAAAAGGAAAACACAATCCGCACCTACACGGATGAAATACCTGACAGGATTCCGCTTGCTCAAAACAAGGAGTTCAAGTCAATCAAGAATGCAATAATCAAGGAAGCGTTGAAACTAAATCTTACTGAAGATGTGGTTGAGAAAAGCGAAAATTCGGACAATGAATCTGTTTCAAATCTCTTTGAATATGAAGAAAACACCTCTTCCGAATCAACCTTTGATTCAGACAGAGGTGTTCTGTATCCTCATTATTCAATTAAAACCAACCGCAACAGTGTTGCAGTTTCTTCCCTCTATCTCCTGCGTTACCTTTGCAACATAATCCAAAATCAACTCCGCTTTGAAGAAAAACAGAAAGCACAACGGACGGATAAAAAGTTACAGAAGAAGATTAATGATAAAAAGCAGGATCAGGGTTTGAAAATGTAATCTATAAAAATTTTATTCCAACACTTTTCATTTTTAATTTAGACTTTTCATACTTTTTAGCGTTAGAAATTCCAATGCAGGTTTCGTCTAAAAACACTTCATACCCAGTCTTGGAAGCCGCAATTGCTGTTGCTCTTACACAATAATTACCATCAATGCCTATAATTTCAAGTTCTGTTACATTCTTTTCCTTTAGGAAATTAGCAAATTGAATATTTTTAAAAGCATTGGGATTTCTCTTTGTAAAAATCTGTTTGGAAACCACATTCATCTCTTTTGATAGTGACTTTTCTCTTTTAGGTGATTCCCAGAAAAACTGATTTTTAATATAGACTATGTATTCTTTCGAATATGAATTGATTTTATGGTTTACATTATCTATGAGTTTTTTAGTATCATAGGGAAATTTTTTCTTGTTTCTTTTTTCGCCCATATAATCTTCCTGCATATCAATTATCAATAAAAATCTCATATTGTTTTCACCGTATAATAAATTCTTGTTTGCGTTTGCCAATTTGCACTATATTTGATGTCTAATTATCCATTTTGTCAAATCAGCAAGTTCAAGTTTGTCATCAGCTATATCCAGTATTGTTGTGTAAAGTTCTTCTTGTGTGTAGTCAAGTTCAATTCCGTTGAGTGCAAGAAAAACAAGCATAGTGTGCGTGCCAATGCGTTTATTCCCGTCAACAAAAGCGTGATTTTTTATGATTCCATACCCAAGCCGTGCAGCTTTTTGTTGTACAGTTGGAAATAAATCTTGGCAGTCAAATTTTTGAAAAGGTGCATTTATCGCAGAATCAAGCAAGTTCTCATCTCTGATACCGTCAAGTCAGCCTGTTTCCTCAATCAAGGATTTGTGCATCATAAGAATTTGTGGTTTAGATAAAACTATCATTTTGCAAGAACCTCATAGGTTTTTTTATTTTTTGCAATCAGCCTTTTTGAAATATCCATAACATCTTCATCAACAGCAATCTGTTCGTTTTCTGCCTGACTGAATTCAACAATAAGGTAACGAGGAACATTATTTTTCAGAATAACTGCCGAACCATTTTCATCAACTAATCTTGCAACCTTAGAAAAATTTTGATTTGCTTCTGTGATTGAAACAAGAGATTTTGTGTTTACATTCATAAAAACACCTCCGGAATTATTATGTGAAAATAGGATAAATATATCCTAATGTTATTATAATCAATAGTTATTTGAATGTCAATAAAATTCTCCGCCAGGAGGTAACTGCAGCTAATCGCTGATAGGTGCCACCTGTCACGGTGATAAGAGAAGAACTACCCAATATAAGATATTACAGCAGAAAGAAAAAATATATTATTAGTGATGAGCAAAACGCAGGAATTGAAAACTAAATAAAGAGCTTATGAGATAAAAAGCAAACACAAGTGCACAGCAAAACAAGCCTTGAACAAAATGTTCAAAACTTACCTTGAAATATTAAGTTTTTCGAGCTAAGCAATTCTTTTAGCAGATTTTAAGTGACGAACAGAATAATTCGAATTAGTGATAAAAGCAGCATAAGCAACGGCGAGCAAAGCAATATGAGCAATGGTATTGAGATTTGTAACAGCGTTTTCACTGTGAACCCAAAGCCGCTCCTGACCGGTCTGTTTGAAACGAGCATTGTATCGTTCGGCTTCGGTTCTGAGAGAATAAATTTTCTTAAAAGAAATACAGTCACGGTCAATGGAAAGTCTGTAATCATCGGGAACGGTAATGTATTTTGTGCATCCTATATGTTTTTTACCATTGTTCCAGTTTTTATGATTGCAGGGGCAACAACCGGATTTTGAATTTCTAAAGGGACAGCAGTATTTTTGCCTGATTCTTCCCTCACTGCGACACTTTCCGTCCTTGTTCATAGCTAAACCGGCTTCACAGATAGGATGACCGGATGAAAGCTTTTTAGGGTTTTTGGTGTTTCTTTTGTTGAGAGGAATAACGCAATCACCTTCGTAAACATCCTTGACGGTATTGTAAATAGCTTTTACATCGTAAGCCTTATCGGCAATAAAAGTACATTCATTAACAGGTAAAAAAGTATTGGTTTGGCTTAGAATATCAAGGGCAACTGTGCTGTCAGAGACATCGGCAGTAGTGGCAAGCTCAAAAATCGGTAAGCCTGTAATGCAGTCAACCAGCACATGGTACTTGTAACCCCAGTAGAATTCACATTTTTTCTCATTATGCTGGTTAGAAGCAGTATGAACACCCAAAGCACAGTCTTTGTCTGACTTTGGCTGGTTATCGGGACTGAATTTATCTTTCTTAAAGGATTTTGGATTGTTCTGAGAAGTATTAGCCATAATCTGAGTAGAATCAAGAGCGATAAAAGAAGTGTCAAGAACACCGAGTTCATACAGCTTTTTAACCTGAGAATGCATAAGATTTTGCAATAAATCATTATCAAGACTGTTTATGAAACGATCTAAAGTCCAATAGGACGGTAACGGTTTCATAATATTAAAACCGCAGTAATGCGCAATCAAAAGATTATTTCGGAGATAATCCAGAAGGTCTGTAACGCAGGAAAAACACTCACATTTCATAACGATAGCCGCACGAAGCTTAGCTTGATTTGAAAAGCCTTTGCGACCTGTATTTGCATTAAATTCCGGAAACTCTGATAAATCCAAATGTAAAAACAAATCGGAATAGAATTTTGCTTTCGGTTGTGAAGTGAAAAGTGTAATATCCTGTAAAATTTCTTGGCGATAGATAACAGCCAACCCCTTTCGTTGGTTTGTTGCAATTTAATTATACGATATTTGGTTGGCTGTTTCTATATTTTATAGTGATAAAATTAAAAAATGCCCTGCAAAAATCCAGTGTTTATCACACTTTTGGAGTTTTGCTCAGGGCTACTTAATTACTCCAAAGGAGAGTATGACTTTTCAATTTTAAATGACTTGGACGACGAAAATGTCATAAAGTATATTAGAACAATTAAAGGGGTGGGTAAATGGACTGCTGAGATGTTAGCGTTATTTTCCATTGGCCGTGAGAATATATTTAGCTATGATGATGTAGCACTTAGGAACGAAATAATGAAAGCTAAAGGATTCAAAACTCTTAGTAAAAAAAGATTTGATATGTTAAGAAAAAAGTATTCTCCCTATTGTTCGTATGCATCGCTATATTTTTATAAAGTTAATGATGACAAGGAATTTGATTATGCGTAAAATGTTAATTAGTATTAAGCCTGATGTATATGAAAGAATAAGAAACGGTACAAAAATATTTGAACATCGCAAAGTGTTTCCAAATGAACCGATAATGGCGTATATGTATGTCAGTTCCCCTGTAAAAGCAATAACTGGAATACTATATTTGAGTAATAGGACAGAATATTTGTCTTGGAAAGACAAATATTCATACGATAACGAAGCTATAAAGATAATTGATGAATATATGAAACATTATAATGTAGTTATGCAAATTAACGACTCTTATGAAACAAATATGATTACTTTAAAGCAATTAAGAAAAGATATGGAATAATTTGTAGTGCCACAAATGTATTATTCACTGGATAACTTACCACTTCTAAATTATATAGAAAATAATATAGAAAAAACAAATCTTCACAAGCATCATGATTTTAGTAATATCTCAAGTAATGATGTATGTGTTCATTAATAATTGTATATATAAATTTTATCTTGTTGTGTTGTTTTAAGGCGAGATTAATGGAATTATACTTGATAATGCTCTATATTAAAGAGATACATATGTTTCAGATATATATATTCACAAAATCAGCATAAAAATTCAAAAAAGAATATCTGATAATAAAACACACCGCCGAAAATTAATTTTCATGCGGTGTGTTTCTGTATTATTTGACAGTTATTTTAGGGCTTGTTTAAAAAATAGAGGTCAAACATATCATTTTAACAAAATAGCAATAGTGTCGAGATAAATGAAGACCAGAAAAGAGTTATCAGTTTTATCGCAACAAGTACTGATTCTTCTGAACCATTTGATTTTCTGAAAAAAGCAATCAAAAGATGTCGTTTTTTGTAGGTGTATCAATCAACAGACTATGGTTTAGGATAGCTTTTTTGGAGGAATGGTGTATTCAGCGTTTTGAGTAGAAATATAGTCACAAATCATATTCAACAATGTGTTTTGCATCACTTATCCTGCTTAGATATTATTCATCCGATTTTTTCAGAAAAGAATAAAGCATATCAAGCTGATTGATTATTATCTCCTCATTATTAAAAGAGATATATAATAACGTGTACATGAAAACATGTCAAGACTATATTGCTTTGTACGGCTGGCGTTTTGTAAATTCCGTTTTACCATTCTTTTAGTTCAAGCTTTGGCATACAGCTATAAGGGGAGTATTCGACATCCGTAGGGACACGGCATGTGTGCCTGCATTGGCAATCAAAGTTTGCCGAATAAACTGTAGTTATATCGGGAAGCAGACCTGAGAGTCCAGAGCGTTCTCGCAGACCGATTCTTTTATGGAATGCAGTTACAACTTCTGCTTTGTTACTAACAATAATGACATTAAATGTCAAAAGACATACCATCATACCCTAAACAAAAATTAGTCCCGGATATTTGATTGTTAATTATTTTCTCATCGGTAGTTGTCCACTCCGGATTCAGGTGAATAAGGATAACCTTTAGTAAACCCTTGTTTTTTAACCCGTTAATGAGCAGCGGTAACGATGAGTGCTTAGCGTTACCGAAATCAGCGACATCCCAACATTCGTGCAATAGAACAGAGTCAGCAGTAACATCAGAAAACAAATCTGCTTGGAAAGCTGTATCTGTTGCATAAATGAGTTTCTTATCAATGCAAATCTGAAAAGACGGAGACGAATGGATTTGTTTCTTTATATCAATTTTAACATTGCCTATTTTAAAACCTTCTGTTGTATAGTCGTGGCATTTCACTTCTTTTGCGATTTTAAGTAATGGCCTTGAAAAAAATTCTGTTCTCAATAATGCAGAAAGATATTCTTCTGTGGACATAGAATAATATGGCTTTCCCGGACCGTAGATAACAAGCTTTTTATCTTTTAAGTATGGTAAAAGATAAATGATTCCAATAGTATGATCCAGGTGATAATGACTAAGTATAACTGTTAATTCGTCATATTCATCAAGAATACTTTTGTATTTGGAAAGATTAGATACACCGGTTCCTAAGTCGAGCATAATCAGCTTGTTCTTGTGTTCTATCAGAAAACAGCTTGTTTCATTCTTTCCCGGAATCCAACCGTTACATCCCAATAAGTATAATTGCATAAAATCACCTCATTAAAGTTTTTCGATAAATGAACGTGCGTGAATAATCCATTTTTCAATAAATGGGTTTTCCAGATTTTGCGAAAGCAACTCAAGGCTACCGGCTAAAGTAGCTACTGTAGCGATTTCTTCTGCTTCTAACCAGGCCTCAATGTTGATAGCCAATTCATACGCCTGCTTTGCACACAAAATTGCCTCATCATTCATTCCGAGTTTTAGAGCAGCTATGGATTGATAGAATAGAATCTGTGATTTATCGTATTTGCTGGTTGCCTGCTTAAAAAGTAAACCGCATTCATCAAATGTGCTTTGGTACTCACCGCTTAGTAAACGACCGAAGGCTGATGTGTATAAGAATCGTATGTAGTATCTGTCACGAGCAGAGATTTGATTATAAATTATTTTTGCTTCATCAAGCTCTTTTTTTACCTCGGCGAGATTGCCTGACCATATTAAACATTCTGCTACCAGACGATGATATTCAGCCAAAAACAATAATAAAGTTATTTTGTAATCATTGTTCTCCACGTTAGCTATTTCATCTTCAAGGCAAGATATACCTTTTTTGTTCCATTTTGTAGCCGAGTCCCAATCAAGCTCGTGGTAAGATATTTTACCAAGATTGATTAGAGCAGTGGACTGATAATAAGATTCATTATGCTCATGTCCTATTTTGTATGCAGATAAAAACTGTTCCTTGGCTTTTACAAAATCAACATGTTTTCGATAACATAGCCCGATAAGGTTCAGAAGCTCTTCCTCCATCACAAAATCGAGATCGTTTTTGGATAACAGATTGGTGACTAATTCAATAGTTCTATTGAAATCTTCTGTTATGTAATAATAATACGAGATTCCGATTTCAGCGTTGATATCCCAACTGTTGTTTTTTTGCTTGAGAAAATCACTTAGTCCACATATCTTTAGATTAAAGTATAATCCGGAATTATACAAAAACTTGCGGTGTTTAGAAAAAAGAGATATAAAGGTATTATTGCTGAATACATTGCATACATAATCGAAGGAAACCGAATTAAGCATTGTGATTTCATGAATATATTCTCTCAGAGCACTATCTAACCCTATAATCGAAATACGTGTGTTCTGTCGGGATAAATCGTTTAGACAGGCGATAGCTTCTTGGTAATTGCCACCGGCAAGAAGATGCTTACAAAGATGTTTTATAGAATATGTTTTCCAATAATCCATATTATAATACTTGAGCAGAAAATCAGAAAAATGTTTATGACCTTTTTTTGCTGATACTCGGTATTCTCCGCTGTTTTGAGGCGTAGTTAGCCAGTCGATGAGACTTTTATGCAATGGTTCGATGAATCCGTTTTTGATCGGAAACATCTCTTGCAACAATTCCAGAATATCATCAATGTCATATTCATCTATGTCTAATATTTCACACAAATTTTCCGGCTTTATGGGGGCATATGTTGTGCAAAGCACTTCCATCACAGGTCTGATATCTTTTTTGTAGGAGAAAGATTGTTCTTTATCAAAAATGCGGTTAAAGTAATTAAGATATATTCCGGTTAATCCGTCCGGAAACTCATCAGTATTTTTAACAGACAGTTTTCCTTTTCTTATTTCATCAGCAACTGTCTTGGCGTACAGAAACAGTCCTTCGCTTTTTTGTGTAATTACATCTAAAATATGATCTTTGCTTTTTCCTGTCGGAAGATAATCTTTTAAATAGGTTGAAAGATAACCTCGTATATCTGAGTGGTTTTCTTTGTCATCGGAAATATCAATGCAAAGAAAAGGAGATAGCTTACGCTTCAGCAGTGCTTCGTTTCTGCTTGTAACAATTAATTTTAACCAGTGCGGTGTTTTTAAGAAATGAAACGCAACGATATCTGCAAGCTCATTTCTGCCGTTAAAGGTTGCTTCATCTAAGGCGTCAATAATAATAACCATTGGCTGTTTGTGATATTGTATCTTTTGGAGAGGTTCAATAATAAGATATTCAAACAGCCTGCTTGTACTCTTTTCAATTAGCTTTCCTAAGTCTTGAAGTTTGATCAACTCCTCACGATAAGCCGGAATCTGTGTTGACATATAGTAGGCTAATGACATAATCGCTCTTTTTGGATTAGCTCGTTCATTGTCATTGTATCTGCAAAAATGTACAGCTTGAATCTCTTCTCTTAAATTACTTATGTGTGCAATAAACGAAGTTTTACCGGTTCCGGCATTACCGCTAAGCCATAGAATCCGATTTTCACTTTTGTACCATTGATCGTATTTATCAATAAGCTTTTTTCTTCCGTAGAATTCCTTTCTGAAAAACTCAGAGAAAACATCGTTGTCTACAGGGTTTAGCTTTTGACGTAATGATAACTGTCCGCTTTCAGAATTAATTTTTTGTAGCCCATGAAGAATTGCGAGCAGTTCCTCTTTTCGCTTTAAATATGCTTCTTCATCAAAATAGGGCTTCCCGGGAACTATGAAGTTTTTCATATCTATCCATTGAATTCGGGCAATGCAAAGTGGAGGTTTAACATCCTGTATCATTATTGGAGCTATATTCTTGCCTAAAAACCTAGCGTAACTAATTTCATCCAGACAAACTCCATCAGGTCGTCTGACAGAGTGCTCGGTCATTAATAAGACAACCCAATCAGACGAATTTATACCTGCTTCAATAGCATTTTCCCAGTCTGCGGTTCCTCGGATATGTTCCTTATCAATCCATACATCAAAGCCTTCCTCTTCTAAATCACGTTTTATTTTTTTTGCCAGGACCTCGTATTCGTCATGACCGTAGCTCATAAATATTTTCATTGGAACCCCTCACCAATTAATCAATATAATTGCGTTAAACTACTATTTTAATTATAATTCAAGACTCAAAGATTGTAAAGATATTTTAGTAACTGCATTTATTTAAAACGACTTTATATTGAAAATTCCGGATTCTTGAGTTATACTTATTTAAAGTAATATTGATGAAATAGGGGAGATAGTGTGACAAATAAGTTGTTAGCGATTTTTGATTTATATGGGACATTGTACGACACAAAAGAGGTCAATTATCGTTCATATAAAGAAGCATTGAGCCAAATTAATTATAATGTCGATGTAGATCTTGATTTTTACAGTAAGTATTGTAATTCAATTCATTATAAATTGTTTTTGCCAAAGATAGCACAAGGTATCTCGGAAGATGAAATGAACTATGTTCATTCGATAAAAAAAGACTCTTTATTCTGATAATATAAAGTATGCTAAAAGGAATAACCATCTATTTAACATCATAGAACAAATCAGAAATCAGTATTTCATTGCATTAGTAACAAATGCTAATAGAAAAAATGCTACTGAAATTCTCGAGGCTTTTTCTGACAAAAACAGATTTGACCTCATAATTACGCATGAGGATATTAAAACGCCTAAGCCGTCTCCTGACAGTTTCGAGATAGCAATGGATTATTTTAAGGTAACTTCAAAGCAAACTATAGTTTTTGAGGATTCCGATGTCGGAATCAAGGCTGCACAGAATTGTGGTGCAAGTTATTTCAGAGTTTATGGATACAACTAATCATAAGTGCAGAAGAAATTTATGAAACTTGATAAAAAAGGAAAAATAAAATGATAAGTATTGATTACGACAGAATTATTAAAGCGGTTAAAAGCACTAAGAGTATCGTTCTTGATGAATCGTTAAGAAATCAAATAAAAATGAAGGGTGAAGCAGATTATGTAACCGAAGTTGACCTCCAAATCAGTAATTATCTAAAAAAAGAGCTTTTGATAATTACGCCTGAAATTGGCTTTATGAGCGAGGAAGATGAAAAAGAGTTCGTGTCTACACGATGGATTTTAGATCCCATTGACGGCACAACTAACTTAGTTTATGGATACAATATTTGTTCTGTCTCATTGGCATTGTGCGTTAATGAAGTGATTGAGTTTGGCGTCGTATATAATCCTTTTAATGATGATTTGTTTGTCGGATTTCGTGGTAATGGAGCGTTTTACAACGGAAAAAAATTACCTGCTATAAGCGACAGAGAGTTGAAAAACTGCCTTATAGAGTTTGGCGCCGGTTCTACCAGAAAACAACATGCTGACACAGCATTTGAGATAGCAAAAACTGTTTTCAAAAGCTGTCTTGATTTGAGAAGAATCTGTTCTTCGGCTTTGACTATTTGCTATGTCGCTTCAGGCAGAATCAATGGATATTTTGAGAAAGAACTCAAGCCTTGGGATTATGCAGCTGCAGGATTGATATTAAGAGAATGTGGTGGTCAGATGAGTGATTGGTCCGGGCAAGAAATTAAATATATTCTTCCAACCAGTTTGGTTTGCGGAAGTAAAAAAGCATATGATTTTTTGCTTTCTACTATTCAAAGTGTAGATTCATAAATGTCTTATCTTTTAACGCGTATTACAAATCAACGAAGACATTTTTATTAATAACGCATCTGTTCAGGCTATATATAAGGTTCAGCTAACTTTTGAGAGTGTTGCAGGAAAATGGGTACAGGAAATAAAGATGCTTGTGTTTAATTGCAAATTTACTGCCTAACTATGAAAAATTAAATACTTTATTAACAAAAGCGGCTTGTCACAGTTTTTACTGAGATAAACCGCTTTTGTTGTTACTGATACCGATAATTTAATATGTCCTCCCAAAGACATATTTAATTAACATTCCTATGCAGGGTTTGATTTTTGCGGAAAACGTATCTACAAAGAATATTCTGGATTCAAGGTCAAGGTTCACCCACCTGTTAAGAACACTTGCCGGAACTCCATAGCGTGAAGTTGTGTAATAATTCAGCGGAAAAGTGTTTTCGTAAAAGTTAGCCAAGCCAAGCTCGCCTGTTGCATGGAGCGGTGAACAACCTCCCATATATATCTCATAAAGCAATACAGCCAGCGAAAAAGCGTCATTCTCCTGCGTGCGGATATATGAAGAGAGTCTGTTCGGTTCCTTAATGCTTATTTTGGCTATTTTAGGCGCAGAAGCTTTCGGTCTGTAGCAACCGCTTGCATAGTAAAGATTGTTGTGACTCACCTGAGCAGAATCAATGTCACAAAAGAACACTTCGCCAAATTTATTTATCATAATATTGTCGCTCGATATATCTGACAGTACGATGCCCCTCAGATTTATTTCAAGTACAACGTACAGTATATTTTTAAAAATCTCATTTGCTTTTTCCGTGATGATTTTCATATAAAAAATGTCCTTAAGAGCTTTTGTAAGCGTTACTCCCTCAGCTTTCTCCATAGTGTATCCTGAGTTTGATTTGTAGTCAACCAATTTCTGCGGAAACATAACATAAGAGTTAATGCCTGACGGCTTTTTTCCTTCCTTAATCAGCAGGGAGATTTTTTCAGCTTTGAGATTATTTGTTTTGTAGTTATACAGCTTAAGAATAGTGTCATTGCGTTTAAATAAGGTGCCTTCTCCGCCTTTGGCATAGAATTCGTATTTTTTTCCTTCCATACTTACTTCGCCTGTGTTTGAATATGTAATGGGAGAAGCGATATTTTCATTAATGTTACCTGCTGAGTTTTTCATAGATAAGATGAATTGTTTGCGATGCTTAAGGTCGCTACTCAGAATACAGTAGGTTAAATTTATTCCGTCTTCATCGGGAAAAATAACAGCACTGTCAGAAAAAAAGATGCTTTCTAAATATTCAATAGCCCTCAGTCTGCTGGCAGTTACGAAAATAAATCCGTTCAGTTTCGAATTGTACTGTGCCAACGCTGTATTAAGACCTTTATCAACAGTAATAAAATCATCATATACAAGATTAAGGAGCTGTACGGACTTTTTATAGAACAAGCCTTCAGGGAACTGCGACAGAAGTTCAAACTCATAAAGCGTATATTCGTTTATACGGATTTGCTCGTGTTTTATGATTCTTTTGGCGCTACGGTCAATGTGAGTTGTAACAGCACAGGTGTCAAGGACAATGCTCGCATCATACAAAGCAGGTTCCTTACTCCTTATATCTCTTGCCGTTTTTAGAAAGTCCTTTAGAGGTATCCTGCAAATTGTTGACGGTTTCATAATCAGATTCGCTTCCTTTCTTTTTATCATTACGGTGTTTTTTATTTAGAGATTTGGCTCTTTTGCGTTCGAAAATACCCGGCTTTTTCAGATAAATATTGAGATTGTTGATGAAAAGACTGCCTTTGTCAGGTGATAAAATATGCTGGAGCTTGTCTGCGTCAATATCTGAATTGATATTCAGTGAGAGCGATTTAATAAAGCGAGCAAACTCTGTATTGTGTTCCTGCAAAGAAGTATTGTTGTCGGTCTGATTTGCCGAACCGTCGTATTCAGATGAAGTATCCTGTTCCCTGATGAGTAAAATTACCGAGCAGTCATCGGTTACAGCTGAGGGGTATTGTTGGTCATAATCTGAAAACAGGCAGTTGTATAAATCAAAATCCTCATTTATGTCCTCGTTGACAAGCGCAGGCACAAGATTTTCGGTCAGGTAAGCGTCATCCCAGATTTTATTGAGTCCGTCGGACGAGATAAGAATACCGTCAAAATCTTTGTTATAATAGGTGATTCTGGTGTGCGAAGAAGCGTCAGAACTCGTAGCAAAGTAAGTTTGGTTAAGCATTTCGCCTATATTATCAGGCTTTGAAAGAAAGCTCGCCGATTTTTTCGTTTTATCATAGACGCAGATGAATCCGTCGCCTATGTGTAAAGCAATAATTTCTTTTTCATCTTTTACAAAACAGCAGACGAGAGTGGCGGAGAAAATATTGTGCGGAAGATTTGAGTCACAGCAAAGCTGAGATATCAGCGTATGTATGATTGTGTTTATAAGCTTTTTAAAATGTTTTTCGTTTTCTTTTTTAAGCAGGGTGTTAAGAATTTCATCCAAAGAAAGCCTTGATAACTTCTCCGGTAAGTACTTTTTGAGAATTTCACGGTCGGACAGCACGGTTGCAAGACCGTCGGTGACGGTGTAAGCACCAATTGAAGAGAGCGAGGCGGAGCCTGCACCGTCCGAAACGGCGACATATAAAATGTTGTCGGTTAGTCTGCGACACACAGCAGCGTCATCACGGCGTTTATTGTTTGATATGTGTGTATATCCTGTTTTTGTTGTTGAAAAGTAATACATATTTAACCTCCTTGTATTATATAACCTGGGTTGGAGTTGTGATTGTATAGTACATTACCTGAGCAAGCGAGTCTTTGAGGAATTCACTGTTAGAAGCAGTAAAAATTCTTTCGGGATAATGAGTCAGCATTTGTAATTCTTGTTTTGATGCGGAGCCAATCATGGCCTCCAAACCACAGGCAAAGAAAGCTATCTTGTCGAGGCCGGAAGGTGGGAGCTTTTCAAGCGACTGTATTTTTAAGGTTGCCTGTTTGTACTTGTTCCAATTTTGGTTGATGTCAGTTTCGTTCTGCCCACCATAAGTTTTTCCATCGGTGATCAATAGAACAACCGGCGGATAGACCTCCAAGCCTGATTCTTTTTTTGCACGTTTTAGATTTTCGTAGTAAGACATAACCTCATCTACGCTTTCGAGGATAGCCTGACCGGTTCTTGTGTATCCGTATGCATCGGGAAATGGAATCGACTCGATGTTCAAGTCATTAATATTCGTAAAAGGAACGATGACTCGGTGATTAGTTGAAAATACACTGATGGAAACCATAATTTTACAGCCAAGAGGGTTTTTAATGATATAAAGTGACTCCTTTATAAGGCTTATCATTTTTTCGTAATAATTTTTTACGGAGCCTGAAATATCAAGGATAATTCTCAGCTCCCTTATAGAGGTAACTGCTGTGTTATTTTTTATGTCAACCAGACTGCCCTTCTTTTTTGTTGTGAAATCGGTTTCGAAGTTTGCCTTGTTTAATTTTCTTACTTTCATAATTATTCCTCCTGAATTTCAAAAATATTTACCCATTAAGGATGATAATAGTATAACAGCTTTGTAAAAGTAGTTTTTATATGGGTGGTATTTTTGCGCTCGTTTGTTTTATAAATGCTTTATCGAGCTCGTCAATATTGCCGAAGCGGTTTTTGTTGTTGAGTGAAATAAAGGTTTTTTTATCAATCTTTCCCTGTTGAAACAGCTTTGCGACAACACGGAACGCTTTGGTGTATATCTTTGCTGATTCAACTACATAGCTGTATTGTTCTGTAAACATACCGTACGCCAGCATAGCGGGCGGATATTTTTTTTCGGCACTTTTTTCAAGGTGAATCATATAGGAGCCGTGGCCTTCTTCCTTTAAAATTTTTGCCCTGAGAAAATCTGCAATCGGATGCTCAATATTATTAAGCTGTGCCAAAGCTGTATCATAGTTACCCTTTTCAATGTACCTTTTTGCTTTTGTGATATTATCGTATATGATGTCGGGATTCATTGATTCTGCTTTATCGGTTTTTGCCTTATCATACTGATTTGGAATATACACTGATGTTTTTTCAGGCTTTTTCTCGTTGGCGTAATCAACGTTTACATATTCATTTTCCATAGTGCGTGAATTGCTGTTCTCAAAAAAATCCGCAGTACTTTCTAAAACAGGATTTTTATCTCTGCATTTTTTCAGTGTATGAAAAGAGTTAATCGGTTTTAAGGTGTTGAGCAATTCCACTGCCGACTGAAATCTGTCTGTTATATTAAAGCTCATTGCTTTATTAATAACATTACAGATGAATCTGAAACTTTCGTCTGAAGGTTGCATAGGCTTCAGTTTTCTTTTCTGTTCAATGAGGAAACTCAGGCTGACAGGATTATTGTGACTGTCATATGTAATGAGTTCATCTGTACGGTGAAGAATCAGTGCTCTTGCCGTCGCCCCCAAAGAATAAATATCCGAACGCTTGGAGTTTTTACCCTCCAACGCATCGGGAGAAGCAAAATATTCTGTGCCGGCAAAGGTGTTGGTTCTGTAAAGAGTTTGGTTCGTAACGATTGAGATACCGTAGTCAATGAGAATAAAGCGTCCTCCTTTCATCATAACGTTTGAGGGCTTTATGTCCTTGTGGTTGTAGTCAATATGATGCATTTCAACTAACGACTCTGTTAACTCGGTTAAAAACCTCAGCCAGAAGTCTGCGCCTGAATCTGATGGAATGTGCAGAGGCTCAAGCAGTTCCATAACCAGAACAAACACCCGGTAATTGACATCGTCATAAGTTGCAGAGCTGACAGTAATTTCAAACAAATCAAACGGTTCGGGGAACTTGTCGGGCGCTGCGCAAAAAAGCTTTTTCATTGTATTAAACTCAGCCTGAATTCCAGTTGGGTTGCCGTCAACAAAAATTTTGGCGCATCTTTTTTTGCCACAAAAACCTTTTTTTACCGTGATTGTTGTTGCATAGCCTCCTGAGCTTATCTTATTTTTAAAGTGATATCCTTTTTTACTTAGCTGTTTTTTTAAGCTTTTTAAATTGATGCTTGAAATATCCTTCACCTGTGATCCCTCCGTAATTCATATTTTGTTTGCAGTATAAGAATAACACAGATTTTTTTTGTGAAATTAAAGGAGGTAAAAAACACCGATTGATAATTCCATCCTTCAGAATTGCCGAAAAAATAACTGATAGAATTATCTCAGATATTTCTGAACAGAAGTCGATTTTTGAAATATCAGAAAAATGAAGGAGGTAAAAATGCTGATTGATAATTTCCACCCTTCAGAATTGCCGAAAAAAATAACTGATAGAATTATCTCAGATATTTCTGAACAGAAGTCGGTTTTTGAAATATCATAAAAAATTAAGGAGGAAATTTAAAATGGCTGATTATTTTCAGATGACGCACAGCGGTAACTACCACCGCAAAATCGGAGTTGAATGTCAGGACTTTACTTCGGTAAAGCATATCGGAGCAGACAGTGTGATAGCCGTAGTGCTTGACGGATGCAGTGAAGCCGTATTCGGAAAGCCGGGCGCAGTCACGGCAGGTATGGCTGTTACCGATTATTTTACCGACATCACGAAAGATGACATTGACTCTATGGACGAAACCGATTTCGGCAATATTGCTTTATGCGTTGCCCGCAGTTCCGTTTTTAAACTGAGCAAAAAAACCGGCATTGCCGTAGAGGAGTTTTCAACGACAATGCTTGCTGTGCTGATTCACAAAAATAAAATTTATACTGCTCACATCGGTGACGGATTTATAGCAGCTGTTGACAAATACGGAAAAACATGTATTCTGTCAGAGTCGGTAAACATTGACGATGACTTGTCCAGAACTTATTTTGTTACGGACAGCGACGCTTTATCTCACCTTGTATGCAGAAAATTCAAGAGAAAATATAACAATATCTTTATTTCTACAGACGGCTTTGAAAAGGCTATGTCTGACGGAGATTATTCCTACATCAAGGAAGCAATTTCTAACCTGAGCAGTGCCGACATTAAAAATAATTACGAGCTAAGTCAGTTTCTGAAAGGTACTATCGAGGTCTCGGCTCCCGAAAGGCTGGAAGACGATTTGGGAATAGTCTGGCTTGCTAACCTGATGAAGGACAAGCATGTGGCAAAAGTGAAGGATGATTCGTTTGAATGTACAGTTGCTTCTTTAGGACGCAGTTCCGAAAGCTGGAATTTTTCTTCCGTTAAAAAAGGAAAAAAATCACTCACAATAACACTTAAAAAAATCTGAAAATCCTGTAATTAAACAGGAAAAATTAAAATTCAGGAGGACACTATGGACAATTTTTTAGCAACATTAACAGGAATCTTTGTAATCGCAGTAGGATTGACGGTTATTTACCATATGTTTTTTAAAGACCGCATCAAATTCGGTAAAAGGAAAAAATCCGGATTTGTAATTCCCGGTATAAAAACGGATAACAGTGATAACAAAACCGTTATAAAGCGCAGAAGAGTTTTGACAATGAGCGTTGGCAGCACGGGCAAAACCTATGACATCGAAAAGATACCGGAAGGCGGACTGCTTGTCGGCAGTGAGGATGACAGAGAAGAACTGCTTCCCGAAAGACTGAGAGCAAACAAGCTTACTGTGGATTCAGTCTATAACCATCTGTCCCGCAAAAGCTTTACGATTGCAAAAGATGACCATGGATTCTTTTTAAATCCACATAAAGAATGCAGCAACGGAGTGGCTTTAACACCCGACGGTGATCCAGTTAACAAGTCAATTTCAATTGAAAACGGAACTTCGATTTACATAGGTGACGAAAAGATTACGTTTAACATTCCGAAAGCCGGAGAATCTGCACAGGATCAGGTGCAAAGAACGGTTGTAAGACGTATTATTTAGAATACGGAGGTCAGGAATATGACAAAAAAATATATTGCAGATGTTCTCAGAAAAGCAGATTTTTGCAAAGCATTGCAGTATTTCGCAGGTACTGTAGCTATTGCCTCGGCGTTTGCTGTTCTGCTTCTGGTGAGAACAGAAGAAGGCTTCAACGCCTATATGGGCTGCCTTATTCCGTTTCTGGTTGCATTTGCTGTTTATTACTTGTATGCAGCTTTAATCAGAGCAAATATGATAATGGTATTTGCCGTCAGCTACATAACGGTCTGCTCGCTGACGCTTATGTCTGTTATTGCGCCCTCAAGCCTTTCAAAGTACATATTCGCTATGTATGCCACAATAGCGATTTATGCCGTAATTAAGATGATTGTCACAAAGGTCAGACGAAAAAAGCTGTTGCTGTGGCTTGTCATCGCTATGAATGTTCTGATATATGCAGTTCTATTGATTCAGCCGCCGAGCGATGAACTGGATTATACCAGAGCGTGGCTGGTTATCGGCGGAATGACGTTTCAGCTTACAGAGTTGATTAAAATTCTGGCTGTATGCTTTCTTGCCCTTTTGTACACTGCAAATTTAAGCAATAAACAAAGACTTGTGTTTTTAGATGTATTTCTTTGCATAAACATAGGTGGTTCAATTCTGATTGCTGAATTCGGCTCTCTGCTTGCACTTTTGATTGTGCTGTTTTCGGGCGTATTTGTGTTTGAAAACAACAAAAAGGCCTTACTGTTTTTCTTTTTAACGCTGTTTATTATTGCACTGGCAGGAATTGTCGTGTTGTTATTGCTCAACAGCAACAGCGGTACAACAGGAGAAAGTGTAATTCAGTATGTAGTCAATCGTTTAATCACCAGATTTACGGGTGGCGACGGATATCAGATAGGACAGGCTATGAAAGCTATCAGTCACGGCTCAGCCTTTGGCAACTTTGATATGGTGGATATCCCTGCTCACAGCAATGACTTTGCTTTTGCTTCCCTTGTGCAGTGCTTAGGTGCTTGTATAGCCGTAAGCTTTCTTATCGCCTTTGTGGCTCTTGCTTATCTGACTTACCGCTGTGTGCCTGTAGATAATACAACAGGCGACTTCGATGGAAAAGCGTCTGTTGTATCGGTTTTGTTTATCACGTTCCAGAGCGCAATTATTATTCTCGTAAACCTTGGTTTATTTCCGATTACGGGTATCAACTGCTTTTTCCTGAGCAGTGGCGGGGCTTCTCAGCTTGTTTCCTTTACACTGGCTGTATTTGCCTTTTGCGGCTCAGGCAGAATAAGTGAATATATATCAGAGAGAAAGGAGGATTTTTCAAATGAAGCAGTCCGTAAGGTTTAAAATCATTTCAATTTTTGCGGTGTGCGTATTTATGGTTACAATAGTAGCCACAATATCAAAGTCAGGGGTCTTGCCTATAAATTCCTACGAATCAGAGGCAATTGAGGATTACAGGCAGGACGCAGAGAACGAGATAAAGTACAATACCATAATCTGCGGTGATTTTTCCGATTGTAACTGCGAAATCATTCAGAAGAATTCTGAGCCGAAGAAAAACGGAAAACTGCCCGATGAATATGCATATGTCATTGGCTACAGTTCGGAAAATTACGGTGCGTTCGGTCTGCACAGCTCTCAGTTTGATGTTCTGTATGATGACGCAGGCAACGGCAAAGGCAAATCAATAAAGCTGACGACAGATAACGGTTTGCAGTATCTCTGTACAGAGTTGCTTAAGGATACAGACGGCTCTGCCGTTGTGATTGAGCGTAACAGCGGAAAGATAAGGGCGTTGGTTTCAACAGATAAGAAAATGGTTTTTTCGGTCAATGATTTGTCTGATGAAAAGATGGCTGAATATAACAGCGTTGAGGGTTTATGGCTTCCAAAATACAATATCAACGAACAGCCGGGCAGTGTAAGCAAGCTCTTCAGCTGTGCCTGTATTCTGGAAAGCGGAAATGAGGATTTTACTTATAATGACGAAACAGGAATCGTTATTTACAATGAGGGAGAAGTGAGGAACTGTGATGGTGAAATAATGGGTATGCTTGACCTTAAAAAAGCAGTTCTCAAGTCCTCAAATGTGTATTTTGCTTTAGCTTCAATGCAGGTTGACCGAGCAACGATACAAGATATGATAAAAAAATTTATGTTCAATCAGGATATTGACTGTGATTTCGGTACTGTCAGAACAGACTATGATCTGGGAACATACAGATATGACCGTGCATCAGCATTTTACGGCCAGGGAATGACATTATTCTCGACCGTTTCGCTCGCAATGTTAACGCAGGGAGTTTGTGACGGTAGTATCTACAAGCCGCATATTATTGATTCCGTTTACGACGAAAATGAATCCTCGGTTAAAATTTTCAGCGAAACCGAGGAAGAAGTACTGTCGGAAAATGTTGTAAGCAATGAAACTATGAAAAAGCTTGACAGCATTTTGCTTGAAACTGCCGAAAATTACGGCATACCTGCTGAAATGAACATAAGGGCTAAAACAGGCACAGCCGACCTTGTTAACCTCAAACAAAAAGCGACCATATGCAGTTATAATGACGACTATATAGTTGTTGTTTCCGAAACCAATACGGATAAGTACGGCATTAAGCTTACCGATAAATTAATTCAGATTTATGATTATCTGACATAAAGAAAAGTCCGGACTGTGCCGTGTGCTGAGTTAAGGTACAGTCCGGACTGCATAAACTGCTGAAAAATTCCGGATAATTCATCACCGAGTCGGTTTTGACTAATATATGACCTGTTTCGAGTTTTGTGGTCAAAATAAGATATAATTTCTAAAAAATATTGCGAAAAACTGTTAAGTATGTTATAATCATCACCATAAAATTGTTTTTGAGGTGTTGTTATGTTGTACAG
>ERZ1034976.1079-NODE-1079-length-22542-cov-38.702183_pt1 | contig 22542 bp, 16 predicted proteins | sample MGYA00520623_ERZ1034976 | MGnify/ENA primary metagenome ERZ1034976 (study PRJEB33766, sample SAMN09781774) | gut metagenome | biome: gut microbiome | host: Homo sapiens | place: Madagascar | study: EMG produced TPA metagenomics assembly of the PRJNA485056 data... | reverse complement strand
GTCCGACCGGGCCGCGCGGCAAGGAGATATATTGCCAGACCGGAGGGCCCCCGGGGGCGGGAATCGCGCACTCCATATTTTGTTCACAAATGAATAGGTCCCTCAGTCGCATCACTGAGGTTAAAACTGAAGCATTGGCTTCTGATATTGGCGATGACCAGCTGGTTTATAGGTGTTAAGGCATCGGTCATCTCTGGAGCGCCACTTTACTCCAAAAGCATCAGCTATTTGTTTCCCGTCGGTAAAAGGCAGGTTTTGTTCGCCAAGCGTTCTTATATATAGAGAAGTTCGGGTTCGAACCCGTGCATCGGCAACAAAAAAGCGACCAGCCGGAGCCGATCGCTTTCTATTCTATGCTGGAGCATCCAGAGGGCGCTTCCGAACTCATTTTCTCGCTGCCATTCATGCTTTCGAAGCATCTTTCTGCAGCCCTCGTTGTCTATCCTCGTATCTCACAGGTCTTCCGGAAATTCACAAGCAGTCTTAGGGTCAATCTGTTTCTGCTTTCAGAGACTTGTTTGAGAGTTTTTAAAGACAGTTCAAAACAATAAGTGAGACACCATAAAGCAGAGCAAGATGAGCCGGATAGAAAATGTAGAAGAAATATTTGAGCTTCAGCCCTCGCTTGCCATTATAAAGATTGATAAGCAGCAACGAAACGACCGCGGCGGCAACATCAGGATTAAATATATTAGCTGTAGCAAACTCAAATCCGCCGCCAACTATATGGCATGACGAAAGGAGCACTGCGCATACTGCAGCAAAGAACATCTTGGCCTTGCTGTCGTGGAATAAATAGAATGCAGCCACAAGCAGAATGCCATACACACCGCCATCCAGTTTAGTGTGTTCAGCTGCCAGTGCTGTCAAAACAATCAGAGCAGTTTCTGCGATGTACCTTTTCCATTTTGAAAGACTTTGTATCTTTTCCAGAATAATCAAAAAGATCAAGGAAAGCAGGAGCTCACACATAACATTTTGTTGCCGAAGGTCAAATAGTTGCCCGGTTTGAACGAAATCGTATATGGGCTCCGCAATGATTGCGAAGACAAGCATATTTCGCAGGTACTTCTTTATGTCATGAGTATGCAAAAATCCCTCAACTATCAAAAAGCAAAATAAGGGAAATGCAATTCTGCCAAGAACATGAAGCACATCCGAAGCCTCGCTTAGAATCGCCCACTGTTCGTCTGATATCTGACCGTACGATGCGTGAGTCATGATTCCATTGGTCAGGACGATCCTGCTTACATGATCGAGAACCATCGAAATGGCTGCTATTATCTTTAATGTGCTGCCGCTAATTCCGTATCTATTTGTTTTCATTTCGTATTCCTTACTTTGGGTGGGCCGTCAGGGGTTCAGCCTGCTCCGCAGGCGGCCGCTGCGGCGCTTCGCGCCTTGCGCGCTGCGCTGGCAAACGCTCACGCGTTTACTCAGCTCCGCGCCCCGACGGGTTCGAACCCGTGCACCGGTAACAAAAAAGCGACCAACCGGAGTCGATCGCTTTCTTTTCTATGGTGGGCCGTCAGGGGTTCGAACCCTGGACCTTGGGATTAAAAGTCCCCTGCTCTGCCAGCTGAGCTAACGGCCCGCGGGTGGCATTGTACCACGGTCTGGGACTATTCCCAACTCCATTGGCCGTTCTGGAAAATCACAACTTCACGTCCATCAGGTGTAATGCCCGTAATATCGATGTCGTCCGTGCCAATCATAAAGTCGACATGCGTACTCGAAACGTTGACGCCATGCTCCAGGAGTTCCTCTTTGGACATATCGTATCCGCCCTCGATACACTCGGGGAAGCCGACACCCAGCGCAAGGTGGCAGCTTGCGTTCTCGTCATAGAGCGTGTCATAGAACAGGATGCCGCTTTCGCGAATCGGCGTGTTCTTGGAAATGAGCGCGACCTCGCCCAAATGAGCAGCACCCTCGTCAGTTTCGATAATGCTTGCCAGCGTCGCCTTGCCCACGCGGGCGTCATAATCCACCACGCGACCGTTCTCGAACTTAATCCAAAAATCGTCGACCTTGTTGCCGTGGTGAATGAGCGGCATGGCGGAATAGACGATTCCATCAGCACGCATGCGATCGGGCGACGTAAAGACCTCCTCAGTAGGAATGTTGGGGAAGAAGGGATGACCGTCGGGCGTCTCGCCTTTACCGCCGGCCCACTCATGGCCCTTCGTCATGCCGATTACCAGATCGGTTCCATTCGAAGCGGTATAGCGCAGGCAGTCAAAACGGCTATCGTTCAGGAAGCGCAGATTCTTTTCGAACGCAGCGTCATGGAGCTCCCAATCGCTCTCCGGGTCCTGGCCATCGGCGCGAGCTGCGCGCAGAATCGCATTCCACAGCTTATAGATTGCAACCTCATCCGGATCACCCGAGAACACCTCGCGTGCCCAGGCGACAACCGGCGCACCGGCGATGCACCACGGGTTGATGTTGTAATCCAGTCCGCGGCGGAACACCTTGCACTGCGTGTTCCTCGCCTTGGATGCGGCGGCGGGCTTGGCAGGATCGATGCCCTTGAGAGCCGCGGGGTCCGCGCCCTCAATAAAGATAAAGCAGGCGCCGTCCTGGGCCAGGGAATCCAACTGCAGGCGCTTCCACTCGGGCGTCTGCTCAAAATAGCTTTTATCGACATGCTCGTACGTAAGCCTTGTCACGGCGTCATCGGCCCAAATGACTGTCACGTGGCCAGCGCCGGCGGCATAAGCCTCCGCGACCACCACGCGGGCAAAAGGCGCGCACTCGACCGGAGACTGAACGACAACCTCCTGGCCGGGCTTGACGTTTACGCCCTTGCGGACAACCAGACGCGCATAGTTTTTAATCTTGGGCTCCAGGGCCTTCATGCCCTCCAGAGCTTCTTCGACCGTCAGGGCAGCTCGAATCATGTGCCACTCCATCTATCTATAGAACAGTAAAAAGGCGCGCCGCAAAAACGACGCGCCTTATATCTTAGCGATAAGTATGCATGCAAACGCTACTTCTTCTTGGAGTCCTTTTTGTCCTCCTCGGCAGCTGCGCGCTCGATAAGAGCGTTGAGCTTATTCTCGGACATGCCTTCGGCCTGCGCGCGGTACATGTTGCGCAAGGGACGAATACGAGCGAAGTCATAGATAAAGTCACCCAGGATGATGACATAGGACACAACGATGCCAACCATCTGAACAGGACTGGACACCGTGCCGCCGGGAACGAAGTAGAACGAAACCCAAATTGCCACGATGAACACCATGCCGATAGCGAGCACGGCCCACCAAATACGGCGGCGCTTGGTGTAGTCCTCATCCTGCTTGAGAAGGATATTCGACACCGTGTAGATGCGATCCTCGCGGGCGCGCTGCTTGGCCTTGCGGGCGCGCTTTTCCTCCTTGGAAAGGCCTTCCAGGTTTTCGCCCTTCTCGAGCTCTTTACGGCGTGCCTTGGATGATGCCGGCACGACGTGAACAGAGCTCGCTGCCTGACGGGCGGGCTTAGCGGATGCGGCGGACTTGCGCGCAACCCCGGTAACCTCGCGGGATTGCGTGCGCTTGTTCGTGGCGCTACGGGTACTCACTTATGCGTTCTCCTTCATGCTTATGAACTGGGAGCCCGTGATGATCTGGAAGGCCTCGCGATAGCGCTCGGACGTGCCATCGATGACCTCGGCGGGCAGGTGCGGGGTCTCCCCCGTCATATCCCAGTTGGCTTTGAGCCAATTGCGGACGAATTGTTTGTCGTAGCTGGGCTGAATCTTGCCCTCCTCGTAGCTGGCGGCAGGCCAGAAACGGCTAGAGTCGGGCGTGAGGCACTCGTCGATCAGCGTAACCTTGCCATCGATGACACCGAACTCGAACTTGGTGTCGGCGATGATGATGCCTCGAGTCGCGGCATACTCGGCAGCGGCCTTGTAAATCTTGAGGGACAGGTCGCGAATCTGCGTGGCGATGTCCTCGCCCACGATCTCGCAGCAACGCTCGAACGAGATGTTCTCGTCATGGTCACCGATCTCGGCCTTCGTGGAGGGCGTGAACAGCGGCTCGGGAAGCTTGGAAGCCTCGGTCAGACCCTCGGGCAGCTGAATGCCGCAGACGGTACCGTTCTCGTCATAGGTCTTCTTGCCCGAACCAGTCAGATAGCCGCGGACGATGCACTCGATAGGAATCGTCTGGGCCTTCTTGACCAGCATGGCGCGGCCTGCGAGGTAGTCACGATACTCGGCAAACTCCTCGGGGAAATCCGCCGGGTCGATGGAGACGAGGTGGTTGGGAACGATGTCGGCAAACTTATCGAACCAGAATGCCGAGATGCGGTTGAGCACCTCTCCCTTAAACGGAATCTCGTCGGGAAGAATGAAGTCGAACGCAGAAATGCGGTCGGTGGCGACCATCAGCAGGTTTTCACCGGCATCATAGATATCACGAACCTTGCCACGGGAATCCGGACGACGCTCCATCGTTGTCACGTGAGTCACTCCTTACCAAAATACGACAGTAATGCGGGTTCTTTCCCGCATGTTTTCGCAAACTCGGAGCGGCAGGAACGAAACCCCTCCTTCACCGAATAGCGAAAAGCTAGTGCTCCATTGTAGTAGATGCCGCGTCCGCCGTGTGCTCGCGAGGCAGATGAATCGTAAAAGTCGTACCCTTTCCAAGCTCCGACTCCACGGAAATGTAGCCATGATGGCGCTCGACAATCTGCTTGGTCACGGCGAGGCCCACGCCCAGGCCACCCGCTTCGCGGGCGCGACTGGCGTCGGCACGCCAAAAACGACCGAAGATGCGCGACAAATCATCCTTGGCAATACCGATGCCCGTATCCGAAACCGCGATATCGACGTGCTTGCGGTCGCTGAGCACCGACACCACGACCCAACCCCCCTCGGGGGTATAGCGCATGGCGTTACTCAAAAGGTTGATGACGCATTGCGTGATCATGTCGGGATCTGCCTCGACAACGTCATCGTGACCCTGCGTCTCATCCGCAAAGCGCAAGCGCAGGTCACGATCGGCAAACAGTCGCTCCTGGCCATTCACAATCGAACGCACAAACGGCACCATGTCCACCGGCTCCAGGTTGAGCGGCGCGGTACTGTTTTCCATGCGCGACAGGTCGAGCATCTGCTGCACCAGACGGGCCAGGCGGCGCGTCTCGGAAGCGACCGTCTCCAGATGCTCATCGTCGGTGGGATACACACCGTCTTGCATGGCCTCGACCGTTGCAAGCATGGCCATGAGCGGCGTGCGCAGTTCATGAGCCACATCGGAAGTCAGGCGCTTCTCGTGCTTCATATCCTTTTCGAGTGAGGTGGCCATCTCGTCGAAGGTCTCTCCCAGTTGATCAATCTCATCATCGCCGCGCAAGCCCGTACGAGCGGACAGGTCTCCATCGCGGATCTGCTTGGCGGTGCTGGTAATACGATGAATCGGCTTGGTGAGCATGCGCGACACGAGTGATCCGATAACGACCGAGATGCAGACGGCCACAACCGCAGCAAGGGCCATGGCGTTAAAGGTCTTTTCTCTGAATGCTGAGTCTGCCTTGGTGAGCAGGGCATCGGAGCCAATCGCCCACAATTTGACCTGACCCACGTGCTCGCCGGAGGACGTCACGATCTCAACGTTGGCAACACTATTGGAATCGGTGGGAGCAGACGAGACCGGGCTGTGCGATGCCTTCTTTCCGCTCGTACCGTCGGTCGTCGCCTGATTTTCGCGCACATCGGCAGTAGCGCTTGCCGAGGGCCACGAGTCGTCGTAGACGATGACGCCCTTTTTATTGACGACCTGCATGCCAAGATCGTCGGACACCAAGCTCGATGTCGCGACCGCACGCAACTCCCCCGCGGTCCAATTGCCGTTTTCCTCGTACGACGTCGCAAGCTTTTCGGCTGCGGAATTGGCAATTTCGACAATATTGGAGCGCGTGTAATCCGTAAAAACCGTGCCCCATACAACGGAGACTACGCCCACCAGCACCAATACCGTCATGAGCGATGTCAGGGCAAAAGCCAGGGCCATACGCGAGGGATAGCTCATCGTTGGCCGTGAATCGGAACGAGGCGTGTTCCAACTAGCCTTGGAACCCGCCTCGTTCTCCTGCTTATGCTTTTGCCCGATTTCAAAGCGCGCAGGTGTCATATGTGATTTCCTTTATTTCTCGTCCGACTTATCGGTCTTGGTCGGAGCCTCGAAGCGGTAGCCGACACCGTGGACGGTGTAGAGCCACTTGGGCTTCTTGGGGTCGTCGCCCAGCTTGGCGCGAAGGTTCTTCACGTGGCTGTCGATGGTGCGCTCATAACCCTCAAAGTCGTAGCCGAGCACCTTCTCGACCAGCTCCATGCGGTTGTAGACGCGGCCGGGGTGGCGGGCAAGCGTGGTGAGCAGCTTGAACTCGGAAGCCGTCAGGTCAACTTCCTTGCCCTCGACCAAAATCTTGTGGCCCGAGATGTCAATGACCAGATCGCCAAAGTCGAGCACCTCGACGGCCGGTTCATCGGCCTGGTGGGCACGGCGGAACAAGGCGCGTACGCGCGCGACAAGCTCGCGCGGCGAGAACGGCTTGATCAGGTAGTCGTCGGCACCGAGCTCGAGGCCGATAATACGGTCCTCGATCTCGCCCTTGGCCGTCAGCATAATGATGGGAACATCCGAGGTGTCGCGAATGGTGCGGCAAACGCGCTCGCCGGGAATCTTAGGGAGCATGAGGTCGAGCACGACCAGGTCGAACTGATGCTTCTCGAACTCTTCGATAGCGGACTGGCCGTCGCCGACGCCCACAACCCAATAGCCCTCGCGCTCGAGATAGGCAGCGACAGCGTCACGGATTGCCTTCTCATCCTCGACCAGCAGAATCTTTTTTGCATCTGAAGCCATAACACGGCCCCCCTGTCTCAATTAGCTAAGAACAAGCTCATTTTAACGCACCTGAGCCCACCGGGTATCGCATGGGTGCGATAGCTCGGCGGGCGGTACTCATAGTCACAACGCGCTTATTCCCCTGTCGACGCCTTTTTAACCCCTCGGAGACTAAAGAGAGAACAAGCGAGCGGTAACCGTCTCGGGAATTCCCTGGCTGTTGCGCACCGTTGCGTACGTTAAGAACGAGTTCGATTTACCCGCCGTAGCAGGATAATCGCCATACTCCAGGGCTCGGTCGGGCGACAGAAGCGAGCCGTAGGTCTTAGCCGAAGTGTCAATCAAAAAATGCGACGCCTGGACTTTAACCAGGTATTTATTTTTCCTTCCCGCAGCGCACGCGAGCGGCTCTCGCGAAAGGAAGAGGTACGGCCCGCCCTCGTTACCGATATAGGTGCCCATATTGCCCAGGCTACCCACACCGTTATACGTCGCCTCAATGGAGAACACGAAGGTGTCGCCCATATACACGGCCTCGAAAGGCGAAACCGACGAAGGAAGCACCAGCTGAGCTCGCTTCGTGTTGTTGCCGTCAGTCAGGTCGATCGCCGTCATACCGTAATAGACGCCCTCATCATTGTGCACGCGGGGCGAGATGGTCAGAATGCCGTCGCTCACACGCGGGGCGGATGCGAAACGGCCCGTCGACTTCCAAATAGTCTCAGGCTTGGACTCGCTGGGCGACTGACGGTAGCAGTACGAATCGTTACTCGTCTTGCTGCCGCCGGACGAAGGCATCTTATACCAGATGACCGACGACCCATACGCTGTGAAGAGCGGCGGATCGTAGTTTTCGCCACCGCGGTCGAGCTCGACAGCGTTGCCGGTAAGGGAGGAGCCTGCAAGGTTTTGCGCATAGAGTTTCCAAGACGCATTGGCAAAGTTCATCTCGACCCACGCGAACACGCCATCACCCGCACGAACGTCGTAAAACGCATAACCGGTTCCCTCAACGGGATCCTCGATAAGTGTGGTAAGCGAGCCATCACCCAGGTTGAGCACACCAAGCGTATTGGCATGCAGGGCAGAAGCGGGCGCCATCATCGCGGCAGCGTAGTCGCCATCGCAGTAGTACAGCAGCGTGCCCAGCGGCAGCGTCCACGAGGCCGTGGGCTCAAGATCGATATCAACAGCTTCGTACTCATCAGTGATCGAGACAATCTTCGAATCGTCCTTGATAACCTGCGGCTCGCCGGCGGCATCGTCGCTGGTGCCCGTTTTTTTCGAGCATCCGGCAAGCACCGCGGCAGCGCCCGCGGCAGCACCGCCGAGCACAAAGCCACGGCGCGATATTCCATTCTTGATGTGGTCGGCGATACCCATTAGGCGATCTCGGCGCGAGCGGCCTCGATAGCGCGCGTGAGCTGATCGGCGCAAGAGGTCTTTTTCATACCGCAGGTATTACCGGCAAGAACCTCGATTACGCGATCGGCAGGAGCACCCTCGACCAGCTTGGAGATTGCCTTGAGATTGCCGTCACAGCCGCCGGTAAACTCAACGCCCAGCACCTTGCTGCCATCGTCAGAAAGATTGAGGTGAATATTGCGAGAGCATACACCCTGCGGCTTGTAGTCAAAACTAATCATTGAGATCCCCTCTCAGAAAGAAATTTCAGACGTCTATTATCCCCGCCTGGGCCGACTTATTATCGCAGGCACCGATTCAACATCCTACGATGCATGGACTGGTGGGGGCAAGATTAGCAGTCCGCACCCTGTGCGTGGACCGTGCGCTTCTCCCGATACATATTGTGGTCGGCGACACGATATACATCGGCCAACGTATTTCCAGCCGTCTCGACGGTCGCCACACCAATCGATGCGCTGACCGTCAGGGCCTCATCGCTTACCGCGGCAAGACCGAGGCGAAGATCCTGTTCCAGCCCGAGCGCAGACTCGTTGTCAGTATGGGGGCAAACCAGCAAAAACTCGTCGCCGCCAAGGCGCATCGGCAGATAATCCGCACCAGCCACCCGCCGCAGCACGGACGCCGTCCGTCGCAGCAGTTCATCCCCCATCTCGTGACCATAGATGTCGTTGGTCCGCTTGAGATAATTGCAGTCCAACATAATCACGCTCACTGGCAAGTCCTCGTTTACCAGGCTATCTCCGCGCGATTCAAGATAGTTGCGGTTGCGAAGCCCCGTCAGTTTATCTTGGTATGACAGCTCCTCGGCATGCTTGACCATCGATATGTTGTGCGTCGCCACGACGACCGACTCCAGCCGGCCTTGCTTATCGCGATGCTGGGGGACAACCTGTAGCGAGTACCAAGCGCCTCGACAATCTCGCACCTCGGCAGCCAAGTACGGTACGCCCTCCATACGTTCACGAAGCGTACTTATATCTACGAGTCCCATAACCGCTTCGCGGCTTTCGGGACTCACGATATCCCGGCAGACCGTGTCCATAAAGTCATATGCCTCGCTGTGCTCGGCAAATATCTTCGCTATCGCCGGCGACATATTGATCCCCTCGATCTCGAGAGTGTCGAGATGCAAAAGGAAGGTCGACTCATACGTGGAACTGATGGCATTGATGATGCCAAGCTGCTTGTCCTTTTCGGCCAAGTTGCGACGATCGGCAATACTACGTGCCAACAGCACCACGACCCAAAACGCAAGGCACACCAAGACGCCAGCGGCGACAAATGTGATCCTGCCAGACATGACCTCAGATTTGGGATACAGCGCAAACAGGCGGTAGTCCTTGTATGCCGCACGTACGGCATACCATTTGTCTCCTCGATATTCGATGCGCGTCAGGCCGTCGTCTTTCCACTCAACTCCTGCGCTGGTGAGGAGTCGGGCGAGCGACACGTCAGTATCGGCACTGTTGGACGAGACAATCTCCGCACCCTCCATAACAAGCACCGTGGGGCCCTGGTGGAAGGTGCTGTTCGAAAGCATGTCGGCTATGGTATATGAATAGTCGTCCGCCGTATCGGGAACAAATGAGCGGTATGCCAGGGCAACACCGTCGCCATACGGGACAGCACAGACGGCAAAAACGACACCACGGCGCTCGACGACAGTTGAGTAGGACACTTTGGAACCTTGATACATCGATACGACCGACGAACAGGCCAGCTCCTCTCGCCACAACATGAGCGGATCGCGACCATCGATGTCGTAGTGGGCAGTCATATGGCCATCGGAGTCCATGACCATCAGCCCCGAAAGGTTCTCGGCATGGACAAATTGCTCGATAAGATCGTCGTTAACCTCAACGCGGTCAGAGGACAGGAACGTCGCAAACGATTCGACCGCGGCGAGCAAATCGTGCGTCGCCTCGGTTTTTCTCCCCTGTTCGTAGCGGTCATATTTTTCGCAAGCGTTTTCCAAAAACACCATGGTTTCTTGGCCAAACCCAAGCGTTTTTTCGAGGCAGCGATGGGTTCCGACCGTATACAACAGGCCTAACAAGACGGCGCTGACAATAACGCTGGTAGCTATGACGGTCAGAGTCTTTCGACTCAAGCGGTGCTCATCATTTGTCATGGATTTACTCCTTGCCCGCCCGTCGTCGCTCCTGTCTTGTAATTGCCCACAATACGGTCAATCGTGCCATCTCGATCCATGTCGAACAGCGCGGTATTGAGGTCTTTGACGTACTCTCCCTCATAGGCATCATCAAACGCAACGCCTAGGTCAACCGTCATAACGTTGTCAGCGAACACGCAGTAAACGCCGGGATACTGAGCAACGAGTCGGTCAAGCGACTGGACATCCGCCATCCAGCAGTCAACGTACCCTTTGGCTAGAGCGGCTTTGCAGAGTTCGGCAGAGCCATATGATTTGATTTGAACGTCCGACGAGACCCCCAGATCCCCCGCAAGCAATCGGCGTTCACTCACCGAACCGGCAATCACCGCAATGGTCTTACTTCCATCGAGATGTGCCAAGGACTTGATGCCACTCGTTTTCTTGGTGGCAACCGAGACCGTCAGGGTTAGATACGGCTCGGTCCAGTAATACTTGTCCTCGCGATAACAAGGCGAATAATCGCACCACAGGCAATCGATATCACCGTTTTTGAGCAGCCGGTCGCGATCGTTCCAGTCAATATCGACAAACTGTGGCTTGAGCCCTGCACGCTCACACGCCTCGCGGGCGATATCGACATCGATACCGGCGTAGTCGCCTGTGGTATCGACATACACATAGGGGTCATTATCCGTAACGCCAATCTTGAGCACCGGGAGATCTTTATCGGCTTCATTCGAGGAGGAAGGAGTGCGTCGAACGGTATACGTCAGGGCGCCCGCACAGACGGCAACAAAGAGTATGAGTACAAACGAGACGATAGCGCCTCGTTTAATACGCCTGGGCACGTGCCTCCTTTCATCAAAACAGCAGTCGAATTTTCATTCTATTACCGGAGCCTGCGGCAGCAACGAAAAAAAGCGCCTCGCCCAAGACGGGCAAGGCGCCAATGGTTGAAATGTATCCGCAAGCGGTCGAATAAAGCCAGCCTACTCGAAGCTCAGCTGCTCCAGGCGATCGAAGACCGTGTCGATACGGGTGAGGAAGTCCCACGGATCAAAGATCTCGTCGAGCTTCTCCTGGCTGACGGTGCAGCGCGGATCGGCCTCGAGACGCTCCTTAAAGGTGGGGCCAGAGACACAATCCTGCACCTCGTGCCAGGTGGCCATGGCGTTTTCCTGCACGATAGCGTAGGCGTCCTCGCGGGTAATGCCCGTGTCGACGAGGGCAAGCAGCACCTTAGAGGAGAAGATGAGGCCGCGGGTCTTGTTGAGATTGGCCATCATGCGGGCCGGGTACAGCTGCAGACCGTCGATAACGCGAATGAGGCACTGGAACATATGGTCAAGCGCGATGAAGCTATCGGCTTGGGCGACACGCTCGGCGGAAGAGTGCGAAATGTCGCGCTCGTGCCACAGGGCAACGTTGTCAAAGGCGACCTGAGCGTTGGACTTCACGACGCGCGACAGGCCGCAGACCTTCTCCATGGTGATGGGGTTGCGCTTGTGCGGCATGGCGGAGCTGCCCTTTTGGCCCTTGCGGAAGGGCTCCTCGGCCTCGAGCGTATCGGTCTTCTGCAGGTTGCGGACCTCGGTCGCGATGCGCTCGCAGGTGGCCGCTGTAGTGGCAAGCACGCCGGCAAGATAGGCGTGGTGATCGCGGCTGATGACCTGCGTGGACAGCGGGTCGTGGACCAGACCCAGGTGCTCACAGACGTACTCCTCGACGAACGGCTCGATGGAGCTGTAGGTGCCGACGGCACCGGAAATGGCACCGAAGGCAACATTCTTGCGAGCGTCCTCAAGACGATCAAGGTCGCGCTTGAGTTCCCATGCCCAAGAGCCAAACTTCATGCCGAAGGTCATCGGCTCAGCATGGATGCCATGGGTGCGGCCGGCGCAGAGCGTATTGCGCTCCTCGAAGGCGCGGCGCTTGCAGATCACGCCGAGCTTCTTGACGTCCTCGATAATCAGGTCACACGCCTGAGTAAGCTGATAGCACAGAGCAGTATCGCCCAGATCGGAGCTGGTCATACCGTAGTGAACCCAGCGACTAGGCTTGGGCTCGCCCTCGGGAACATCGGCGTCGATATATTCCTTCATGTTGGTCAGGAAGGCGATGACATCGTGGCGCGTGACCTCCTCGATCTCGTCAACCTTCGCCTTCTCAAAGTTGGCGTGGTCGCGAATCCACTGGGCCTCTTCTTTGGAAATACCGATCTTGCCGAGCTCCGCCTGAGCCTCGCAGGCCAGGACCTCAATCTCCTGCCAAATGGCGTACTTGTTCTCGAGGGAGAAGATGTGTCCCATCTCCGGGCGGGTATAGCGATCGATCATAGCGGCTCCTTTTTGGTTATTGGCACGTTGGTCGTAACCCAACCATTGTACCGTGCGCGGGTGCAAGTATGGGCTGCAGGCATTAACCTAACATTTTGTGGCATAGAGCGGGCATGAGGACGTCTGCGTATTTGCGAAGCAAATACGCACCGGCTGCGGTCGCCTATCGGCGCCCTTGCCTGCTCGCTATAAACGCTTCGCGTTTATTTAACGCTCGCACCCTGGCGGGTTCGAGTCCCGGCACTTTATTGAAAAAAGCACGGCACCGTGATGGTGCCGTGCTTGTGCTTTTTACTGGAGCGGGCAACGGGACTCGAACCCGCGAGTGTCAGCTTGGGAAGCTGATGCCTTACCACTTGGCGATGCCCGCAATTGCGCATTGGGATAAATTAAATGCTCGAATAGTATATACCGAGCATTTCAAGGGGGCAATATGAATGCGGCGTGTTATCGCTATGCAATCGCGCACCGCGCACTGCGGCACAAAAGCCTACGAAACGTGCTCCAACTGGTCCCTTGCATCAGAAAGCGCGTGTTCTACCCCGTTTTGCACCTCAGTGTCAAAACGATACGCAGGGACCGAAACGCTTAAACCATAGAGACGCCCGCCTTTTTCTATGGGAACGGCGATGCACTCAACCCCTTCTGCCATCTCCTGATGATCATATGCAAAACCACACCGTCGGACCTCCTCGAGCTGCCGCATCAGGTCATCCATGTGTTTTACCGCATGCACAGTCGTTTTTTCGAATGGGACAGGAAGCAGCGAGCGGACCAGCTCCTCATCCCATCGAGATAGAATCGCCTTTCCAATCGCCGTGCAGTGTGCAGGAAGGGTCTTACCGATTTCCGATGAAAGACGGATGTGCTGGGGGGAATCAACGCGCGAAATATAGAGGACACGACCGTGGTCGAGCACACCGAGCTGACAGGTCTCTCCGCACGATGCGACAACCTTTCGCATGGCTGTCTCAAAAGAGGACAATCCCCCACTCTCACGATCGAATGCCTTGCCCAGCAGATACGTCTTAAGCCCAATCGAATACCTACCGGTAGTCTCGTCATAAATAACGTAATCTGAATCGGCCATGGTGTGCAGAATCGAGAAGAGACTACTCTTTGGAGCGCCGACAATGCGGCATATCTCTGCCATGGTAAGTCCGCTCTTTGTAGCCGAAAGGGCCTCAAAGATTGATAGAACCCGCAAGGTAGAACGGTGGCCAGCAGGATTATATCGCGAGGGCATGGCAACTCTCCTTGTTCATTAACGCCCAGACTTTCCCCGTAAGTATAGCGGCGTGCCCCTTAAAGTAACCGTTCACCGGCCAACCAAAACCATTCGCGGCGGGCCCGTGTGAGGTTTTTAGCATTTCATCTATACTGTTCCGTATAACGAATAACGTTCGTAAATACGAACGTTATTCAAGTGGACATAGGGAGGAAACATGTCAGACGTTGTAAGCCAAGGCCAAAACGCCGTTGTCATCGATCAGAGGGACAACGTCGCCGTCGCCACCTACCAACTGGAGGCGGGCGCCGAGGCCCGCTATCCCATGCCGGACGGCACGCTGGCGAGCGTTACCGCGACCGACGACATCCCGCTGTTCCACAAGATTGCCCTCGCGGACATCCCCAAGGGTGAGAAGGTCGTCAAGTATGGCGAGTTCATCGGTGTGGCCACCACGGACATCAAGCGCGGGCAGCATGTTCATACGCACAACTGCGCCAGCTCCGACGACCTGAAGGACTCCGTCGTCGCCGACACCAACTCCGTCGCCACCAAGACCTCCTCGTCCGCGGAGGGCACGCGCACCTTCATGGGCTACCGTCGCCCGGACGGTCGTGTCGGCATCCGCAACCACGTCCTGATCCTTCCCACGAGTATCTGTGCCTCCGACACCACGGAGAGGATCGCGAACGCGGTTGAGGGCTGCGTCTCCTTCCACAACCAGAATGGCTGCTCGCAGGTCGACTGCGACCAGAAGGTGACTATTGCTGCCTTGGCAGGCTACGCTGCGAACCCGAATATCTACGGCGTCGTTTGCGTCTCCCTGGGCTGCGAGGGCTGCCAGAACGACATCGTGGTCGACGCGATTCGCGAGCGCACCAACAAGCCCGTCGAGACCCTGGTCATCCAAAAGGTCGGCGGCTCCATCAGGGCGATCGAGGAGGGCACGCGCCTTGCCCGCAAGATGGTCGCCGAGGCGGACCGGTGCGTCCGAGAGCCCACTGACATCTCCGAGCTCATCTTCGGCACCAACTGCGGCGGCTCCGACCCCTCGAGCGGCCTTGGCTCCAATCCGCTGATTGGCGAGGTCTCCGACTGGCTCGTCAACCATGGTGCCACCTCCGTGCTGTGCGAGACGCCCGAGCTCTTTGGCGCCGAGCACATCCTCGCCCGCCGCGCGAAGGATAAGCAGGTTTCGGACGACATCCTCAAGATCGTCTACGACTACGAGAAGTACGTCCAGATGTTTGGCGCCGAGATGCGAGAGGGCAATCCCAGCCCTGGAAATATGGCTGGCGGACTCACGACCCTAGAGGAGAAGTCTCTCGGCTGCGTGCACAAAGGAGGCCACAGCCCCCTCAACGCCGTCTATCCGTACGCGGCGCAGCTCAATCCGCACGAGGGCCTCGTCGTGATGGACACCCCCGGCAACGACCCCTCCAGCGTGGGCGGCATCATCGCCGGCGGCTGCCAGCTCGTGGTCTTCTCGACCGGTCTTGGCACCCCCACCGGAAACGCCATCGCGCCCGTGTATCGCTTGACTGCCAACAAGCGCACCTACGAGGCCATGAGGGACAACACCGACCTCGACGCGAGCCCGACGATCTACGGCCCCGAGTCCATGGAGGAGATGCGCGACAGGATGCTCGACGACATCATCGCCGTCTGCAACGGCCGCAAGGTCTGCGCCGAGGCCCTTGGCTATACCGAGACCGCCCTTCCGCACATCTGCAACTATATGTAGGCCAGCGTCTGACAGGACGCTCCAGAAAGGAGAGAAACCGTGACAACCACGCAAGCCCCCGAAAAGACGCCCAACGCATTCCAGCGCGGCGTCAACGCGGTCATCGACCTGCTGTCCTCGTTCTTCCTCCCGATCATCAACCTGCTCGTCTCCGTCGGCATCCTCAAGGGCATCCTGACGCTTCTGCAGGTCTCGGGCATGGTCACCGACGACTCGACCACGTATGCAATCCTCAACGCGATGGCCGACTCGCTGTTCTACTTCATCCCGGTGTTCCTTGCTTACACCTCGTCAAAGCGCTTCGATGTTGACACGGTGACCGCCGTCCTTCTCGGCTGCATCCTGGTGTATCCGTCCATCACCACCATCATGGCGGCGGACGCGCCCGTCTACCTGTTTGGCCTCGAGCTCTCGAAGGCGACGTACTCCAGCTCTGTCATCCCCATCCTTCTTGCCATCTACTGCGCGAGCTGGGTCCAGAAGGCCTGCTACAAAATCATCCCCGAGACCTTCCGCGGCTTGTTCACGCCGCCTATCACGATCATCGTTATCGTCCCGCTCACCCTGGCCGTCTTCGGCCCCCTCGGCACCATCGTGGGCGCTTGGCTCGCGCAGGGCTACGAGGCCGTCTACAGCCTCTCGCCGCTCATCGCCGGCGCGCTGATCGGCGCGTTCCAGCCGTTCCTCGTCATCCTCGGCCTGCACTGGGCCCTGTTCCCCATTGCCATGAACAACGTCGCGGTCTACGGCTTCGACACCATCATGGCCCTGTTCGGCGGCGCGATCTTCGCCCAGGGCGGTGCCGCGCTCGCCGTCGCCCTCAAGACCAAGAACAAGAAGTTCCGCTCCCAGGCGATCTCCGCCTCGCTCACCACGCTGCTGGGCATCACCGAGCCCGCGATGTACGGCGTGAACTTGCGCCTCAAGAAGCCCATGGTCTGCGCATGCGTCGCCGGCGGCATTGGCTCCGCCGTGGCAGGCCTGTTCGGTTGCGCCGGCACCGCCTTCGCTCTGCCCGCGCTCACCACGCTGCCCGTCTTCATGAGCCGCGCGTTCGTTCCCTTCTGTATCTCGCTGGCACTCGCCTTTGGCCTCGCCTTCCTGTTCACGCTCTTCGTCCCGGTCGACGACGTGACCGAAGAGGAGATGGAGGCCGAGGAGCAGTCCGCTTAGCGTCCGGATTGCAAGGCCACTCTATGTCCCGCGCCTGCGGGTTCGACTGGAGGTGGTGCCCACCTGGCAGCAAAGCGTATCCGTCACTGACCATATATCCATTAGACATTGCTTGACGTAAGGAGAACAAAATGAAGAAGATCGACGCACACGCCCACGTCTTTGACCACATCGGCTCCATGGGCAAGGCCGGAGAGCTACGCCCCCTAGGCAACGGCAATTGTCGCTGGGCCACCGGCGAAGAGTTCCGTATCATCCCCGAGGGCAAGGGAGACAAGGAGTACCTCGTTGAAACCTTCATGGACGTCATGGACGAAAACGACGTCGAGAAGGCCATCCTGTTGCAGGGCGTCCTGTACGGCCTGCAGAACGAGTACGCCATGGAATGCGCCGAGAAGTACCCTGACCGCTTCAAAGCCGCGGTCATGCTCGACCCCTTCTGCCGCTGCGCTCAGCAGATCCTCGAGCACTTCATCAACGATCTGCACGCCCACGTCTTCAAGTTCGAGGTCTCTGTGGGCGGCGGCCTTTCCGGCTACCACCGCGATTTCGCGGTCGACGGCCCCGAGATGACGGTCCTTATCGACAGGATCGCCCAGGTCGAGGACGCCACCCTGGTGCTCGACATCGGCAGCCCCAACCAGTCCAGCTGCCAGCCCGAGGCTGTGTATCGCCTGGCCAAGAAGTACCCCGGCCTGCACATTGTCGTCTGCCACCTGCTCGCCCCGTCCCTTAAAGACGGCGACGTCCTCAAGTGCGCGCTTCCGTACCTCGCCCACGATAACGTCTGGGTCGATCTCTCCGCGCTGCCCTGGAACGTCGCTCCCGAGGCCTACCCGTATCCCACCGCGCTCGAGTACATCGCGATGGCGAAGGACGTCCTGGGCGCCGAGAAGATCATCTGGGGCACCGACTCCCCCTGCGTCCTCACCAAGTTCGACTACAAGGACCTCTATAGCTTCATCGAGGACTCCGACGTCTTCACCGACGCCGAGAAGCAGGGTGTCTTCTACGATAACGCCGTCAAAGCCTACCACCTCTAGGTCCTTCTCGGCAGTGCAGAGATTCGTGGGGGTGTGACCCCGGAAAGCGAGTGACACATGTTTGAAGGAGTCTTCTGCCCCTCCATCACCATCACCGACGATGATGGAAAGATCGACTACGTGCTCTGGGGCAGGCACTTGGACCACCTGGCCGACGCAGGCATCAACGGTGTGCTGCTGTTTGGCAGCATCGGCGAGTTCTACAGCGTGAGCCTCGAGGACAAGAAGTCGGTCGTCGACTTTGCCGTCGAGCGGGTCGCCGGCCGCATGAAGGTCTTCGTCGGCGTGGGTGACACCACCTACGACAACGTCCTCGAACTCACGCGCTATGCCCAGAAGGCCGGTGCCGACGCGGTTCTGGCGGTCTCGCCGTACTACTTCGGGCCCACCGACGACGCTGCCGAAAAGTACTTTGGTGGCATCGCAGACACCACCGACCTGCCCGTCATGCTATACAACTTTCCGGCGCGCACCGGCACCGACCTGTCGCCCGAGCTCGTGGCCAGGCTCGCCGCCGCCCATCCGAATATCTGCGGCATCAAGGACACGGTCGACACCATCAGCCACACGCGCAAGGTCATCCGCGCCGTCCGCAAGGTCAACCCCGAGTTCTCGGTCCTGTCCGGCTTCGACGAGTACTACCTGGTCAACCGCGCGAGCGGCGGCAACGGCGTTCTGTGTGGTCTCACCAACGTCGAACCCGAGCTCTTTGTGAGGCTGCACGGCGCCTACCAGGCAGGCGACTTTGCGACCGCCATCGAGTGCGCCAAGCGCATCTCATCGCTCATGGCCGTCTACGACGCCTGCGATTTGTTTATATCTGCCATCAAAGTAGCGGTCAATATAAAGGGTCTTCCAATCTCGACCGCGATCTTTGATCCCGCCATACAGGCCAGTGATGACCAAAAGGCAACAATCGAACAGCTCCTGTCCTAGACTTGTACGTGGATCGATGTGAGATTATCGTCTTCACATCGATCCACGTATCTTTATTCTTGTTTAGTTTATGAATTTATTTCCATAACTTCATAAATATATGGAGACAAGGACCCGTGAGGGTCCTTTTTCATTTACTTCTACCTGCGCTTTTATCTGATTGTTGTATTTGAGCTCGGTTTGTCAGAAATCGGGCAAGCTTTTGGTCAGCTTCTGGTACTTACCCGCATGAACCATGGCGGTAGCCTCATCCCAAGCGCCGCGGCCTCCCCGTGCGGCGCACGAGGGATAAGGAGCAGCCATGTCCAACGCACCCACGCACTCTGTCCACAGCGCAATCGCAACAGGTCCGCTGCTCCTGCTCCTCTTTTTTCTGATCGGCTGTCTGGCCCCAAGGGCAGCACTCGCCGCCGACGGGAGTGACGCCCTTAATTTCCGCACCATAAGCGACGGTTGCGGCCCCTTCGGTGTCGGTAAATACGAGGCACAGGACACCTCGATTTCGTACTGCATGAATCAAGACTGCCCCGGTCCCAGCAAGCCGGGAGGACCATGGCGCACATATGACCAGGGCTGGACATGGCTCGATGACGAATTTGCCGCCATCGTCTGTCACGGATACCCCTCCAGTACATCCTTTGGCGGCCACAATCTGTCGCCCGATCTCGCCCGTGCCGCCACCCAGATTGCCGTGTGGATGCTCAACGGAACCACGCGCCCCGACGGCACCTATTCGTATACAAATAGCAAGGGAGTTGCCAGGAGCGGTAGGTTTTACGAAAACGCCGAAGCCGTAGCGGCTGCACGTTGGCTCTACGACAGCGCTAAGTCCGGATCCATTAAGGCAGCCCCACATCGAGCCAGGCGTTATCACGGCCCGGTCTCGGGCGAAGGTCGACACCAGGACATGCTCTATGTTCTGCCCGCCGTCTCCGTATCTTTCCAAAAACAATCGTCCCAGGCTGACATCACCGCCGGTAACGACACCTACAGACTCGGCGGCGCAACCTTCGATATCTTTGAAAGTGCGGGCGATGCACGTGTCGGCACTATCCAGATGGACGAAATCGGGCGTGCACAAGCAACACTTTTGCCCAATACGGCATATTACCTGGTCGAAACCAAAGCCCCGGCAGGCTATATCCCTCGAGGCGACCGAATAGCCTTCACCACACAAAACAGCGGCGAACATGTCACTGTCAACGAGCAGCCCGGCACCATCACCTTGCGTATTGCAAAAATCGATGCCGCCACGGATGCCGGCGCCCAGGTTGGGGCGTCGCTTGCGGACGCTGAATTCACCTGCGTCTCGCAATCCACTCCCGGCTGGACTCGCACCCTTACGACCGACGAAAACGGACGGGCGATCCTCGATGACGTTCCTCTGGGCACCTTTACCATCTACGAGTCGAAAGCACCCGAGGGCTACCTGATTTCAAACGACTGTTGGAGCTACACCGTCGATGCCGAGCAACTCGGAGATACGGGCATCGTTGAGCTCGAAAGCCGTATTCCCAACATCCCCATCGCCTTTGACCTTGAAATCTCGAAGTTTAAGGACCATGGCGATAACGATGAGTCCGGCCTTGAGCAGCCGGCGGGAGGCGTCGTTTTTGAAGTTGTCAGTAATAGCTCCCAACAAGTCGTCGGCACGTTGACTACAAACGTTTACGGCTTTGCCTCCACCAAAGACCAGCCCGAAGCGTGGTTTGGAGCAGGCAAGCGACCCGCCGGCGCTCACGGTGCCATTCCCTACGACCGCGCGGGCTACACCGTTCGCGAGGTCGCAGAAACGGTCCCTGAAGGATTTAAGCAAGCAGGGGAATGGACCATCACAGCAGAGCAGACCGCAGACGGCGCCGAGCTTCAGTACATCATTGACAACCATGCCCTATCGACGCACCTTCAAATCGTAAAGCGCGATGCTCAGACCGGCGGCACCGTACCACTTGCCGGCTTTACGTTCCAGCTGCTCGATAGCCACCACGAGCCCGTCTCGCAAACATGTTGGTATCCGGCCCACAATGTAATGAATACCTTCACAACCGATACAACCGGCGCCGTCACGCTGCCCGAATCACTTAATCCCGGAACATACTACGTGCACGAGACATCGGCCAAGGAACCGTATCTGCGCGGAGAAGACCTGGAGATAACGATTCTCGCCGACAGAAATCTGACACCGGTCGCCGTCGCCTCGTTCTATGACGACGCCGCAACCGGAAGCATCGAAATCATTAAGACGGATGCTGTAGATGGGCGCACCCTCGCTGGAGCCACGTTTGACATCCGCGCCGGTGGTGACATCGTGCGAGCCGACGACAGCATCGTCGCGCTGGATGGCGAAACCGTCGCCACCGTTACAACCGACGAACGGGGGCATGCGCGAGTCGATCATCTTTCGCTGGGATGCGGTACCGCCACCTACGAGGTCGTCGAGACACAAGCGCCCGAAGGCTATCTGCTCAACCCAACCCCACATACTGTGAAGTTGTCGTACGCTGACCAGCAAACGCCCGTGATCGAAATGCACCTTGACGTTTCCAACGACTACACCAAGATCGATGTCTCCAAAGTCGACGCGTGCGGAGGCCAGGAAGTGACAGGCGCCGAGCTTGTCCTCTGCGACTCCAATGGCAACGAAATCGATTCTTGGACTTCATCCGGCAAACCGCACCACATTGAGCACCTTACACCCGGCACCTACACCCTGCGCGAAACGGTGTCCCCGCGTACCTACGACCTTGCCGAAGAGATAACGTTTGAAGTAAAGGCCACGGGAGAAGTTCAAACCATAGCCATGAAGGATACCCCCATCGAGATCAGGGGAAGCGTCGATAAGCGCCAAGAGATTGCACAGCCAGTCACAAGCAAACTCGTTGCCAACGGCGACGGAAAAAACCGAGCCAAAGCACGGGCCAATACGCAAGGCGCCTTCTCCTATACCATCGACGCCAAAAATGAGTCGAGCACCTGGGTCGACGAGTTGACCATCACCGACGACCTTGAGTGCGCCAAAGATGGCGCAGCGAAACTTGTTGCCGTTGAAACCCCTATTGCGGTCGGTGATCTAAACGGGCTGTGCAACGTGTGGTATCGAACGTCACCGGCAGGAACAAGCGATACGGAAAAGCAGGTCAATGCAACGCTTGACGACGGGCACAGCAATCCTTGGCTCGAAACGGAAGAGGTTACAAAGCTGCTGGGCGACGATGTGCGTCTCGTCGATTACGACGGGTGGCACCTATGGAAAGCAGATATCCCGACGGACAAGTCCGCCACGCTCGACACGAAAGAGATTGATCTTACAGACGACGCCGTCATCACGGGCATCCGTTTTGAATACGGTGCGGTAACCGCCGACTTTACAACCAGAAGCGAGGCGGGCTCTTGGACCCGGGATGACCTTAAAGACGAACACGACGATCTTGACGATGCCAAGGCGACCCTTAACTCGGATGCCCGAGGCGCAGTCGTGCATATGCAGACAACGTCGTCCTATACGCCCCAAACCGCACTTGCCAACAGTGCGCGCGTCGATCTTTGCCGCAACGGCGGTGGCGATAAACTCGAGGCGCATGACGAGGACCGTGCCATCCAACGATGCGCCCTGCCTCAGAACCTGCCGGCAACGGGATCTGTTGCCGTCGCCGCATGCATCACCGCACTCCTGACCTCGGGCACTGCAGC
>ERZ1034976.1076-NODE-1076-length-22623-cov-45.921570_pt1 | contig 22623 bp, 19 predicted proteins | sample MGYA00520623_ERZ1034976 | MGnify/ENA primary metagenome ERZ1034976 (study PRJEB33766, sample SAMN09781774) | gut metagenome | biome: gut microbiome | host: Homo sapiens | place: Madagascar | study: EMG produced TPA metagenomics assembly of the PRJNA485056 data... | reverse complement strand
GTTTACGTTCCAACCTCTCTTATTCTCCTTTGACTGCTTTAGAGCTTTATGTTAATGCTGCTATACCATAGTTTTTGTTTTTCTTTTTCTCTACTTCGCTTTCTGTATATTGGTTTGTTTTACCTACCATGGTGCGTACATTCTCGTTGGCAAGGTGTATGAAAGCCAATTCCTTGCGCTTGGCAGGAATCTTTTCTTGTCTACCCTTCACGATAGGGAAGGTATGTACGTATGGGGGCCAAGTAGTGTCTTCTTTGATAAAGAATCGCAGCAGATAGTCAGGATATGTGCTATGCATGAATCGTCCCATGAAATAGTTCTTGCGTGGTATCCACAATCCTTCTGCAGCATCCTTATGGGAAATATGCTCGTAGAGATATTCTTTTAGCTCAGGAGTCACAAGCTCGTCGGCATCTAATACCAACACCCATTTCATAGTTGCGCTCTGAATAGCGAAGGTTCGTGCAGGCTCTGCGCTCACACAATCGCCCTTAGGAAATACCACCACCTTGCAGCCATATTCTTTAGCTATAGCCACGGTATTGTCGGTGCTCTCCATGTCGCAGACCACGATTTCGTCGAAGTCTTTCACAGAGTCTAACACTCTCTTCAAAAACTTCTCCGCATTATAGGTGTTGATAACAACAGATATTTTATTAGCATCCATATCTTCCCTTTTATTAGGTTTATACCTTCGTTTACTGTTTAAATATGGTTGCAAAGATAATTCTTTTTCGCCACATAATAACGACAATTATAGACAATTATAGACAATACCTTGCTAATAGTTCCGTAATCTCTGTGATATCCGTGTGGTATATAGCTACAAAAAAGGATGCACCAAAGGTATTTCTTTGATGCATCCTTAAAGTTTGTTTGTATATTAACATGGAGCCTATTAGTGTGTATCAGCTCCATGCTTCTTAGTATGGAGAATTATTCTTCGTAACCCCAATCATCCTCGAAAGCGAAATCCTTTGAAAGAATCTCTTCCTTCTGCTTGATAGTTGTTGTAGTTGGTGCGATATTTGATTCTATACCTGGTACATCAGAAGCACAGATTATTGAACCCAATTCTATGTTTGATACCTCAATCTGAGGCTTAATATATTTCTTCATAATAGTTTATTGTTTTTAAAGTTTTTAGTGGATAAATGATTACTTAACAACGATTTTCTTGCCGTTGTGGATATAGAGTCCCTTAACAGGCTTTGTGGTCTTCACACCCTCGAGAGTATAGTAAGCGCCATCAGCCTTAGCTGTCTTAACGCTATTGATGCCTGTAGCTTCGCCGTCAAGGCTGAAGAACTTAGCTGCTGTGCCTTTAGAAACCTCCAAGTAAGCCTTACCTGCAGGGATTACAACGTCTTTTTCTACCAATGCGAAACCTACCTTCTCACCAATCTTTGTCAAAGCGAAGAATTTAGTACCGTCAGAAGTTACGTCTGATGTAGCTGCTACGAGGTCGTTATTAGCCAATTCTGTACCCTTATCGCTTGTTACTACGAAGTCGCAGTTGCCAGCAGGAGCCTTAACCAAGATACCTCTACCAGCAGGGATTACAGTACCAGCCTTAACCTCGTTGAGCTCGATAGCTGTACCCTCAGCATTTACCTTTACGGTCATCACCTTAACATTCTCGTCGTTTGGAACTACTACGTTGTTTGTTGTTGCGTATGTAGCGAAGCCTGCCTCTGATACTGATACGGTCTCGGTAGCGTCGCCAGTTCTCTGGATGTAGATATAGTCCAAATCTGCAGATTGATTTGTGCCAGTTGATGTAGTATAACCTGACAAACCTATTTTTGTAGTTTCATATAACGTTAAAGTTGTAGAATATTCTTTTGCTGCAGATGATCTATTTATAGGCAAACTACAAAGAGTGTTTGTGCCATTATCACTATTATCTACGTCTCTGATAATTGCGCTACGATTACCATTAGCTTTTAAATATATAATAACTTTATATTCACCCATAGGCAATTTACATAATTCAGCAGTTTCACCACCTTTTATAGCGCTATATGCGCCATTAGACATGTTTTTATCGGAAACTTTGCCAGTATTATTGCCAAGATTTTCTGTTTCAGCAAAGTATGTGATATCTGATTTCTTCACCTCTATGGTTGCAGAATTGTTCTCTGGTTTAATATTAATATAATATGGTGAAGTTGTTGTCTCATACCATTCATTATTAATCTTATAGAATTTTGAGATTGCGATATCTGCACCATCCGAGTAGGTTTCACCCTTAGCAATTTCTCCTAAATCGGTACCATTTTCTTTAGCATTGATTGTATATCCGAATTTAGTATATTTGCTAAATGTAAGAGTGATAACATTGTTTGCTTCATCTTCAGCAAGTTTTATCTCAGCGTTACCTGATTTATAAACATACTTTTCTGAATTGTCTAAACTATAGAAAGTCTCCATGTCGGCAGCTGTAGCTGTTACGTTGCTACCTACTGTTGATGAACGAGAAACAGGAGTCTTTAGCTCATTTGAAGACTCATCTACATATTTGATAGTATAGCTTGTTTGCTGAATAGCTTTGGTTTCACTCTTAATAGAAAAATTATCAATAGCGCAATATCTATCGCTATTATTTACATTACTTGTGAATCCTAAAGTACTAATATCTTTCTTTACATCGTCAGCTAATTGACCACTAAATGTCTTAGAATATTTAGCTCCTAAATTCTTTTCTCTTCCATTAAAGGTTATTTCAACAAAACCAGATTGTGAAATACTGAAAGTTATAATAGGATTATAATCTTCTTTAGATTGGTATGCCTTTTTTCCCCTTGGATCTACAAATCCATTAGCATTACCTTTATTAGTGTAACTACTATTAGTGTAACTACTTTGAGCATGGAATGCACTAAATCCGTCTACAGTTTTTCCATTAATGACAACATCGGTGATATTACAATTGTCGTGTCTATAAGTATATCCAACTAATACAACTCCATTAGAATTCTTTACTTCCATTGTTGTTGGGAAAGGTGTTTTTTTGGTATCTGAATAATATCCATGATATGCCTTATAAGAAAAAGTTAAATTCTCATTTTCTTTTAATGTATATGGCTGATTACCATCGGTATTTGCATCTCCATCAAAATCCAATGTTATAGGCAGACCTTTTCCTGCAGCAAGTACTGTACCGATATTTGTTGTATTTGTAACAACTTCTCCTGCAGAGAATATTCCCTTTGTGCCATCATCAAAATTTTCAGTTACAGGGAATGATGTTACTTGAGCAAATGTAGAGTTCACTCCTCCCCATGCTCCAACCGCCATCGTAGCGACCAGCAACGATTTAAATAGATTTGTTTTCATGTTTTAGTTAATTTGATATTATTAATTTAGTTATTTCTGTTATTAGGTTGCTCGTGTTGAGTAAATATTGATGAATATTCGAGCGAGTAATTTATTGATGGCAAAGTTATTAAATTATAGAATAAGTGTAAAATGGATTATCAAAAAATATAGGTGTTTCGTCATATATTAAAGGCGTTAAAGCTTAAATGCTTAGTAATGAACCATTGTGATGTGTATTTTGGACACGAATCGCCTCTTTTTAGCTTAATATGTTGCACACGGATATCTGCCGAACCACGGAACTATTAACAATGTCTTGGCAAAAGTGGTCATTAAGTTTTATCAAAGACATGCGCCAGCCTTCCGTTTATATTCCGTGCGATTAGCCTCCGCCCCACCAACCTCCGCTACCTCCGTTTATGTTCCGTAGGATATTTTATTCACGCAATAAACGGAAGCAGCAATGGTTGTAACAACCTTGGAAGGATTAGAATTATCCTACGGAATTTAAACGGATGTACCGGACTAAAGAGATACGGAGGCTAATCGCACGGAATGTAAACGGAAGGCTAACGCCCCTGAGTTTTTATCTTATTTAGAAAACGCAGAAAACATGTTTCATAAATGCGAGTAGTCGCGATAGCTTAGGAGGCTACTCGTATTTGCTCATGAGGCTACTCGCTGGTGTTTAGTGTTTAATGTTTAGTGTTTAATGTTTAGTGTTTAGTGTTTAATGTTTTGGCGGTCTTTTAAACATAAACCATATAAACCGTTGCTTGAGGTAATGTGTAGTGCTTAATGTGTAGAGTGCAATGGGTGTTTATCTAGGTTTATGTTTTATAGTTCTCTACATCATAGAATTAAGAATCATATACGGAATGAATTAAAAAAAAGTATAATTTTAGTCACTAATCTATACTACAATCAATTTTTTTATTATCTTTGCATAAGATAGGCTGCACTCGGCAATTTGTGAGCGTGCTCACATTGCGCTCGCTTGCACTATCTTTGCATAAGATAGGCTACATATATAATAAAGCTATTATGAATACATTGGAATTACAAACTGAATATCGCGGATTGGTAGATATTATTGCCAATAAAGATGCTGATACTATACGCCGTGCTATTCAAGCGCTGAAGAAGATAGTATCACCATCAAAACACTCGCAAATCACAAAAAAAGATTTGGTGATAGACCCTCGTGTGTCTTCAATGTATGTTGATATAAATCTTCCTGCCACTTTTGATTACAAGGAAGAGTATTGCAAAGAATACATGAAAGATAAATAATATGCTAAATGTATTTCTTGACACAAATGTGATTATTGACTTCATGGCGCATCGTGATGAGTTTTTTGATGATGCTGCAATTATTGTTAGCTTAGCAATCAATAAGAAGTTGAAACTGCATGTTGCATCTATGTCGTTTGCAACAGCAAGCTATATTTTAAGTCGCAAAGTTGATGACTCTAAAGTTAAGATGATTATTGGCAACTTCTGCAACTTCTGTAAGGTTGATGTTGTTGATGCTGATTGTGTTGAGTATGGCGTTACTTCTAAGTTCAAAGATTTCGAAGATGCAATGCAGTTCCATTGTGCTCAAAATGCTAATGTTGATTATATAATTACGAGAAACGTAAAAGACTTTGAAGAGTCAACAATAACGGCACTTACACCTCACGATTTCTTGCTAAAAATTATGAGCGCTACATAGAGTTTATCTCTATATGTTTTGCGCCAGCCTTCCGTTTATATTCTGTGCGATTAGCCTCAGCCCCACCAACCTCTGCTACCTCCGTTTAAATTCCGTAGGATAATTTATTCACGCAATAAACGGAAGCAGCCATGGTTGTATTTTTAAGACAACAAATACAACATGTACAACCAATACAACCATATTATCCTACGGAACATAAACGGATGTATCGGACTAAGGATATACGGAGGCTGATCGCACGGAATGTAAACGGAGGCTAACGCCCATGAGTATTTTCGTAGGAGATGTCGCACACGGATTGCACGGACGCACACGGAATTGAGCCCTTGGGCTCTGTTGCTTGCCTTTCTCGCTTACGATTTTAATCCACATTCGGTAGATTCGCACGATTAGTGTTCTTTAAAAATATAAATCCGTGTTGTCCGAGTAATCCGTGTGCGACATAGTGAAAGACCAAGGTAAAGCCTTCCAGGCTATTTAATTCTTCACTCTTCGCTTTTCACTCAAGCTGCTCTTTAAATACTCGCAGTATTAACAAAAGATGAAGAAATTGCAAAATATTCAAAACGAAATGGGGAAATGTCGTTTTTATTTCGTTACTTTGTATATGACTATTTAAAATTCTACAATTATGGGAAAAGGAAAGAAAAGCATAAAGCGACTAAGCATGAAGCAGATGGCAGAGAAATTGGCTGAGCTGTTTTCATCGCAACCTGACAAGGTGTTGTCGTTTAAGGATATATTTAGAGCATTGAAGTTTGTTACCCATCCACAGAAGATGCAAGCCATAGAAGTGATGGAAGAAATGGCGTGGGACGACTATCTGACTCAGGTGTCGGACAACTCGTATAAACTAAATACCAAGGGACAAGTGCAGGAGGGAACATTCGTGCGCAAGTCGAATGGTAAAAACTCGTTTATACCTGCCGATGGCGGTACGCCAATCTTTGTGGCTGAGCGCAACTCTATGGGCGCTCTGAATGGCGACAAGGTGAAGGTGAGCTTCATGGCTCGCCGAACTAACCATATCAAGGAGGCACAGGTGATAGAGGTGATGGAGCGTGCTAAAGATACTTTTGTGGGCAGACTGAAGGTGGATAGCGATATTGCATACTTGGTGCCACAGAACGATATTTTTGCTCACAACATCATTATTCCAAAGAAGAAGATAAAGGGTGGCAAGACCGACGACAAGGCGGTAGTAAAGATTGTGCAATGGCCAGACGGCGAGCGCAAGAACCCAGTAGGCGAGGTGGTAGACATCTTAGGACAGAGTGGCGACAACGATGTAGAGATGAACACCATCTTGGCACAATATGGTTTGCCATATAAATATCCAAAGGCTGTGGAAGAGGCTGCTGACAAGATTACAGGCGAGATTACTGCCGAAGACTATGCCGAGCGCGAAGACTTCCGCGATGTATTCACCTGCACCATAGACCCTCGCGATGCCAAAGACTTCGACGACGCTTTGTCTATACGTAAGCTTGATGGCGGACTATGGGAAGTGGGCGTGCATATTGCCGACGTGTCGCACTATGTTACCGAGGGTAGCATCATCGACAAAGAGGCTGTGAAGAGAGCCACTTCGGTGTATCTCGTTGACCGCACCATACCGATGTTGCCTGAGCGATTGTGCAACTTCATCTGCTCATTGCGACCAGATGAAGAGAAATTGGCTTATAGCGTAATCTTCAATCTCGACGAAGATGCCAACGTGAGAAGCTACCGTATAAAGCATACCGTGATAAAGAGCAACAGAAGATACGCCTACGAAGAGGTGCAACAGCTGTTGGAAGATAATGGTGTGGTAGACGGAACTGGCGAGCCTGCACCACCAGCTACAGCCGCACATCCATATAAGGGCGAGGATGCAGAATTGCTGATAAAGCTTGATGCGCTGGCCAAGAAGCTACGTGCAGTACGATTTAAGAATGGTGCCGTGAAGTTTGACTCCGAGGAACTTCACTTTGATGTAGACGACAAGGGCAAGCCTATACGCTGCTACTATAAGCGCTCAAAGGATGCCAACAAGCTGGTTGAGGAGTTTATGCTGCTGGCTAACCGCACGGTGGCTGAGAGCGTGGGCAAGGTGGCTAAGGGCAAGAAGGCCAAGACGTTGCCTTATCGTATACACGACAATCCAGACCCACAGAAGTTGGAAACCCTCAGACAGTTTATCGCTAAGTTTGGCTACCGAGTAAAGACCGACGGCACAAAGGGAGCTACAGCACGAAGCCTCAACAAGCTGATGGACGAAACAGAAGGACGCCCAGAACAGAAGATGATTCAGAGCGTGGCGCTGAGAGCCATGATGAAGGCAAAATATTCCGTTCATAACATAGGCCACTTTGGTTTGGCGTTTGAATACTACACCCACTTCACATCGCCTATTCGCCGATATCCAGACACCATGGTGCATCGTCTGCTAACGAAATATCAGGCTGGCGGACGCTCAGCCAACGAGAAGCACTATGAGGAACTGTGCGAGCATAGCTCAGACATGGAGCAGATAGCACAAAACGCCGAGCGCGACTCTATAAAATATAAGATGGTGGAGTTTATGGGCGACAAGATAGGCGAAGAGTATGATGCCCACATAAGCGGAATAACAAGCTATGGCATATATGCTGAAATCGACGAGAACCATTGCGAGGGTATGATTCCGATGCGCGACCTTGACGACGACTACTACGATTTCGACGAGCGCAACTTCTGCTTGGTGGGCAGACGTCGCCATCATAAATATCAGCTTGGTGATGCTGTGAAGATAAAGGTGGCTAATGCCAATATCGAGAAAAAGCAGCTCGACTTTGTGCTTGTAGATAATGATCGCCCAAAGACCAGCGACGAGGGCGAGGACAATAGGAAGTATTCAAAGAAAAGCAATAAGAAGAATAGAAAGAAATGATAAAAATACACTTCAATCACAAAGAAGAACTATGGAATTCGTGGTCGCATGCTGGCGGCATCGTCATAGCCCTTGTCTTTGGAGTGCTCTTTCTGGTATGGAGTGCGCAGAGTGAGAACGGATGGGCTACGGCAGGCGTGATACTATATCTGTTTGGTATGTTTATGTCGTATCTCGCATCAACCGTCTACCACGCAGTCTCGGCATGGAGCAAATGGAAAGAGAGACTCAGAAAATGGGACCATGCTGCCATATACTGGAACATAGCAGGATGCTATTCGCCAATAACGCTTATCGCCCTTCGCGACCAGGGGTATTGGGGATGGACGCTATTCATCTTTATGTGGGCAGCAGCAATAGCCGGTACCGTGATGAGTTTTGTAAGGCTGAAAGACCATAGCAACCTCGAGACTATCTGTTTCGTGGTGATGGGATTGGCAGGCCTCGTAGCTTTTAAGCCGCTGATAAACACCCTGTCGCCTGCCGCCTTCTGGTGGATAATAGGCGAGGGCGTGGCTTACATCACGGGTGCCGTGTTCTATAGCCTAAACAAGAAGCGGTTTATGCATACCGTCTTCCACTTCTTTGTGCTGGTAGGAAGCATCTGCCACATCATAGCCGTGTGGGATATATTGATGGATTATCTATAAGACAAGGCGATCCTTCAACTAAAAAATACTAAATATTACCTTTGGGTAACTTACCTTTGGGTAATATTTAGTATTTTTGCATTCTAACATATTGATATTATGACCACTTTTCGTTCACCATTCCAATTTGGCACGTTGGCCACAGAGGATAATTTTATAGACCGTGTAGAAGACAGGAAGTTGCTTAAGCAATTGTTGTCTTCGCATATCAACGTTATGCTGATATCTCCACGAAGATGGGGAAAGTCATCGCTTGTGAAAAAAGCGATGAGCGAACTTGTTGTGGAAGACAGGAACGTAAGGGTGTGCTATATAGATGCTTTCAGCATAGGCTCAGAAGCTGAGTTTTATAGAACTTTTGCCAGTCAGGTAATAGCTTGTGCTTCGTCGAAGATGGAACGATGGATAGAAGATGCCAAGAAATTCTTGATGGGTGTAGTTCCGCAGGTGGTATTAAACGATCAAGTTACAGATTTTGCAGCCTTTGACTTGAAGTTTGTGCCGCAAGAGAAAGACAAGATGACGATATTGCAGTTGCCCGAGATGCTTGCCAAGGAAAAGGGAATCAGAATTGTTGTGTGCATAGATGAGTTTCAACAGTTGGCAAATCTTCCAGAGTATAGCGATATGGAAGGCAAGATGCGCTCTGTTTGGCAACAACAACAGCTAACCTCTTATTGTCTTTATGGCAGCAAAAGGAATATGATGCTCAATATTTTTAATAATTCCAATAGTCCTTTTTATCGCTTTGGCCAAGTTATCTTTATGAATAAGATAGCCAAGGAGCATTGGATGCCATTTATAACCTCTGCGTTTGAGAATACAGGAAAATCAATCTCTGCCGATTTTGTAGAGAGAATATGTGATATTGTGGCGTGTCATTCATGGTATCTGCAGCAATTGTGTTATTTCATTTGGAGTTATACTGCTACAGAGGTTACAGAAGAAGTCTTTGAGTTGGGATTGAAACAGGTGATGAATATCAATACTCCAATGTTTCAGAACGATACAGAAAGCCTTAGCTCTACCCAGATAGAAATGCTGAAAGCTATTGCCAATGGCGAACAACATTTCTCATCGCAAGCTGTAAAGCAGATATATAGTCTTGGTAATCCAAATACTATAGTAAAGAACAAACGAACTCTTCAGAACAAGGATATCGTAGAGATGCAAAAAAATGAGTTTGTATTTGTTGATCCAATCTACCAGCTATGGTTTAAAGAGGAATATTGCAAGTAGAGGTAGAAACAAGGTTATTTATTAACATTAAAAACGATTTTAAAAGATATAAAAAGATGGCAAAGAAAGATGGTGGCGTGACGCCAATGATGCAACAATTCCTTAATCTGAAGGCGAAACATCCAGACGCATTATTGCTGTTTAGATGTGGCGACTTCTATGAAACCTATAGCGACGATGCTGTAGAGGCTTCAAAGGTGCTGGGCATTACGCTAACCAAACGCAGCAATGGCGGAAGCCAAGGCGAAACACCTATGGCAGGATTCCCATATCATGCGCTCGACACTTATCTGCCTAAGCTGATTCGTGCCGGTAAGCGTGTGGCTATCTGCGACCAGCTGGAAGACCCAAAGCTCACGAAGAAGCTCGTGAAGCGTGGCATCACAGAACTGGTGACGCCAGGTATCGCCATGTCGGATAATGTGCTCAACTATAAGGAGAACAACTTTCTTGCTGCTGTAGACTTTGGAAAGTCGGCTTGTGGTGTGGCTTTCCTCGATATTTCTACTGGCGAATTCTTGACAGGACAAGGCACCTACGACTATGTGGAGAAGCTATTGAGCAATTTCTCGCCTAAGGAGGTGCTGTATGTGCGTAGCCGCAGACAAGACTTTGAACGCTATTTCGGCACCAAGATGTGTGTGTTTGAGATGGACGACTGGGTGTTTACGGAGCAGAGCGCACGACAGAAGTTGCTGAAGCATTTCGGCACAAAGTCGCTAAAGGGATTTGGCGTAGACCATCTGCATAGTGGCGTTGTGGCTGCTGGTGCCATAATGCAATACTTGGAGATAACTCAGCATACCAACATTTCGCATATCACTTCGCTATCACGAATAGAGGAAGAGAAATATGTGAGACTGGATAAGTTTACTATACGCTCGTTGGAGCTGTTGGCTCCGATGCAGGAGGATGGTGCAGGACTGCTGAATGTGATAGACCGCACGGTTACTCCTATGGGCGGACGAATGTTGCGTAGATGGGTGGTATTCCCATTAAAGGACGAGAGTCCGATAAAGCAACGTCTGGATATCGTAGAGCATTTCTTCCGCGAGCCAGAGGTGAGAGATGCTATTGACGAACAGCTGCATCGCATAGGCGACCTTGAGCGAATAGTATCGAAGGTGGCTGTGGGCAGAGTTACTCCACGCGAGATAGTGCAGCTGAAGGTGGCTCTCGAGGCTATTGAGCCTATAAAGAATGCTTGCTTGGCTTCTGCCAACAAGGGACTGAACGTGATGGGCGACCAGCTGAACCTATGTAAGAGTATTCGCGAGAGAATAGAACACGAGATACAGCCCGACCCTCCACAGCTTGTTAGCAAGGGCGACGTGATAGCAACGGGATTCTGCCCCGAGCTTGATGAGCTAAGGGCAATATCGCATAATGGTCGCGGATATCTGCTCGAACTGCAGCAACGGGAAAGCGAGGCTACGGGAATAGCATCGCTGAAGGTAGGATATAATAATGTGTTTGGATATTATCTCGAGGTGAGAAATACATACAAGGACAAGGTGCCTGCAGAATGGGTGAGAAAACAAACCTTGGCGCAGGCAGAGAGATATATCACACAAGAGCTGAAGGAATACGAAGAGAAGATATTGGGTGCCGACGAGAAGATAATAGCTTTGGAGACAAAGCTCTTCAATCAGCTGGTGGTAGACATCCAGGAGTTTATGCCGCAGATACAGATTAATGCTAATGTGCTGGCACATATCGACGTGCTGTTGGGCTTTGCCAAGACTTCAGAGGAACATCGCTATGTGCGCCCTGTGGTAGATACTTCCGACGTAATAGACCTTAAGCAGGCTCGCCACCCTGTGATAGAAACACAATTGCCTATTGGCGAAAGCTATGTGCCAAACGATATTTACCTGGATAGCGAGAAACAGCAGATAGTGATAATAACTGGTCCGAATATGGCTGGTAAATCAGCTCTGTTGCGTCAAACGGCTTTGGTGGTACTGATGGCGCAGATGGGATGCTTCGTGCCTGCAGAGAGTGCGAGAATAGGCTTAGTGGATAAGATATTCACTCGTGTGGGAGCTTCAGACAATATTTCGCTTGGTGAATCAACCTTTATGGTGGAGATGACGGAGGCTTCAAACATATTGAACAACGTTACGCCACGCTCTTTGGTGCTCTTCGATGAGCTGGGTCGTGGTACTTCTACCTATGATGGTATTTCTATAGCATGGGCAATAGTGGAATATCTCCACGAAAATCCAAGAGCAAAGGCACGCACACTCTTTGCCACTCACTATCATGAGCTCAACGAGATGGAGAAAAACTTTTCTCGCATCAAGAACTACAACGTGAGCGTGATTGAGAAAGATGGCAAGGTAGTGTTCTTGCGTAGGCTGGTGCGTGGCGGTTCGGAACATTCGTTTGGTATTCATGTGGCAGAGATTGCCGGTATGCCACGAAGCATAGTGAAGAGAGCTAACGATATCTTGCGACAGCTGGAAGCCGACAATGCGCAGGTGGGAAGCGTAGGCAAACCATCGGTAGAAAGACTCGGACAATCAAGAGAGGGAATGCAGCTAAGTTTCTTCCAACTCGACGACCCTGTGTTGAGTCAAATACGCGACGAGATATTGCATGCAGATATAAACAACCTTACGCCTGTGGAAGCTCTCAACAAGCTCAACGATATCAAGAAGATATTGACGGGAAAATGATGTGAAAAGGTAAAAAGGTAAAAGAGTAAAAAGGTAAAAGGGTAAAAACGAGAAAAACGATATGGCTTATAAGATGATAGTGCTCGACTTGGACGGCACTCTGACAAATAGTAAGAAAGAGATTACTCCTCGCACCTACGAGGCGTTGATGGAAGCTCAGAAGAAAGGTATCGTGGTGGTGTTGGCTTCGGGCAGACCTACCTACGGCATTATGCCGCTGGCTAAACAGTTGAAGCTTGCTGAATATGGCGGATATATTCTGGCTTATAATGGTGGTAAGATTATGGATTGCAAGAGCGGTGATACAGTCTTTAATCAAGAATTGTGTCCCGACCTTGTGCCTATGCTCTATGATGAGGCTATGAAAGCAGGAGTACAGATATTGACTTACCAGGGCGACGGCATTGCTGCAACTAAGGCTGACGACGAATATGTGGAGCACGAGGCTTTCATCAATAAAATGCCTGTGGTGGAATATTCCGACTTCAAGAATCAGGTGGAATATCCTATTAATAAATGTCTCATCGTTGGCGACCCTGAGCCTTTGCATAAGCTTGAGCTAAAGTTGGCTGCTGAGATGGAAGGTAAGATTTCGGTTTATCGCTCAGCACCATTCTTCTTGGAGTGTGTGCCTTTGGGTATAGAGAAGTCGCAGTCGATAGATAAACTTATAAAGACTATCGGCATAAAGCAAGAAGAGGTGATAGCTGTAGGCGATGGCTACAACGATATGGGCATGATACAATATGCCGGACTTGGTGTTGCCATGGCTAATGCCGAGGAGGAAGTGAAAGCTGCTGCCAACTATGTCACACTAAGCAACGAAGAAGATGGTGTGGCTGTGGTAGTGGAGAAATTTATAAAATAAGAAGCCTCACCCCCAACCCCTCTCCAAAAGCGAGGGGAGTAGTTAGACTTATAGATAAAAGGTATATACAAACTAATGCCCTACAAGAGAAAAAGTGCTGAGCTTCAGACTTTTGCTCTTGTAGGGCATGCTATTTGTACTTTTGATACAATTCACAATTCTTTTTCTATTCTTATGCTCTTTCTTGCAGAGTATACGTAGATGGCGGTAGTGCCGAGGACGTATTTGTCTTCATAGCCCTGCTCTTCGAGAGTGAAACCGAGACCCTTAATCTGCTCAACAAGATTGTTGAAAGCTGTGTTGTTGAATACCGCTATCAGCACGTTGCCATTAAGAGCCACATAACTTGATGTGCCCTTGGCAAGCGGCTTAGGTGTATCCTCGTAGATGCCATCGCCAAGTTTTTTAGGCAACTTACAATTCTTGAACATCATCTGACTATAGTTGTCGAGGCGATAAATGCCATATTTGCCTACTGCTTTGTAGCCCCTTGCTTTAGCTATTGCTCTAGCCTGCTCAGGCGAATTGAGAAGCTTAATAGCCTCCTCTATGGTGATAACGTCAGGATGTGGTGTGACATCATAGGTTATAGGGGCTGTGTTTTTCTTTGCTTCTATGCCATTTTGCTCTGTTATTGGCATCACATTCTTAGTGCCGCAACTTGCCAGCATAGCAAGAGCGAACAACGAGAGAAATAGTTTCTTCATAAAGCCTTAATATTCAGTGGTTTCTACTGCAAAGATACACTTTTTCGATGATAAAAACAAGCAAATGCTACACTTTTTCGATGATAAGGTCTCTTATTTCAGATATTCTGAGAAGTCGGTAAGGCGCATATCGCCCTTACGTAGGAAGGTGTCGTGGAAGGCGAGAGCTGCCACCATAGATTGTGGCTCATGACCCATAGGAGCTATGTGGTTGAGATAATCGCGCAACAAAGGCTTGTAGTCAGGGTGAGCACAATTCTCTATTATCTCGTGCGCACGACGTACAGGACCCTTGCCACGGAGGTCGGCAAAGCCTTGCTCGGTAACGATGATGTCTACATCATGTTCGGTAGAGTCTACATGGCAGCACATAGGAACGATGGCGCTAATCTTGCCACCCTTGGCAACAGAAGGCGTAGTGAAGATAGATATGTAGCCATTGCGCTCATAGTCGCATGAACCACCAATACCATTCATTAGCGATGAGCCGCAGATGTGGCTTGAGTTCTCGTTGCCATAGATGTCACACTCCAAGGCGGTGTTTAATGCGATAACTCCCAAGCGGCGGATAACCTCAGGAGAGTTTGCAATCTCGCTTTGGCGTATGGTGAGATGCTTAGAGAAGAAGTCCATATTGTTATACACCTGCTGCAAGCATTCGTTGGTAACGGTCATTGCCGTAGCAGAAGCATATTTGATTTTACCTTCGAGCATATAGTTTACGGCAGCATCTTGCACCACCTCGCTATATACATTAAACTGAGGAATGAGTGGACTTGTGCCCAAAGCCTTGAGCACGGCATTGCCTGTGGCGCCCACACCACTCTGAATAGGCAAGAATGATTTTGGTATTCTGCCATGCTTCATATCGTTGGCAAGGAGGTCGGCTACATGAAGACCTATACGCATAGTATCGTCGTCAGGCTCCTTGAAAGCACGAGCCTCTTCAGGAATATTGCTTTCTATCACACCCACAATTTTGCGAGGGTCTATGCTTACATAGTTGTTGCCCACGCGGTCGTAAGGAGAGTGGATATCCATAACCTCACGATTCTCCCAGCACTCGTGTGGTTCCCATGTGTCGTGAAGAAAACGAGAGTTGGGGTTGTGGAATTGGTTGTGCTCGATAATTACCTTTTTAGCCAGGCGGGCTATAGTAGAAACGATGCCACCAGCAGTAGTAAGATAAGCTCTACACTCTGTGGCACTCTCGTCCAAATCGCTCACTTCGATGATTGCCCAGTCAACTTCGCCATAGAATCCGCGTCGCAGTCGCTCTGCCATATGACCGAGGTGCATATCCTCGTAGTCTACTTCTCCAAGATTGGTATGTGTGCGGAAGTCTTTGTTGGTAGAGAAAGGAGCACGGAACTTTAGTGCATGTGCAGCCGCCATGTCACCTTCCACACTCTGACACGAAGACGCTCCGGTGAGGATTCCCACCTGGAAAGGTTGTCCTGCATCATGCAGTCTTACGGCACGCTTGGATAGTTCCCTAAAAATTGCTTTAGGATTACCATTAGGAGTAAAACCAGACAGAGCCATCATGTCTCCGTCGTTGATCATCTCAGCAGCCTCAATGGCTGTAATTCTTCTATAGGCCATAGGATAAAAGGGTTTAAGTTTGATGGCAAAGATAAGTAAAATAATCAAGACCAAAAAGAAAAAGCTGGTAATTTGTTATTTATATGCAGAAGGCGACGCAATTGTTGTATTTAGATACATTTCTTTTGCAATGTGATAGAAATATATCGTGATATTATGACCATTAATCGTTTTTTTGTGCTAACTTTGCAAGCATCATATTTAAATAAGGATAAATTATGGAACAAACATTAGTAATATACAACACCCTAAGCCGTAGCAAGGAGCGTTTTCAACCATTGCATGCACCAAATGTAGGTATGTATGTTTGTGGTCCAACCGTATATGGCGATCCACATCTTGGACATGCTCGTCCTGCCATCACTTTCGACCTTTTGTTCCGTTATCTCAAGCATTTGGGATATAAGGTGCGCTATGTTAGAAACATTACCGACGTAGGCCACTTGGAGCACGATGCTGATGAGGGCGACGACAAGATAGAGAAGAAAGCACGCCTTGAGCAGCTTGAACCTATGGAGATAGCACAATATTATACTAACCGCTATCATCAGGCTATGGATGCTCTCAACGTGTTGCCACCAAGCATTGAGCCTCATGCCACAGGTCATATCATAGAGCAGGAGCAGCTGGTACAGCAAATCCTCGACAACGGATATGCCTACGAGAGCAATGGCAGTATATATTTCGATATCGAGAAATACAACAAAGACCATAAGTATGGTATCCTCTCTGGTCGTAGCCTTGAGAATATTATCGACGAAAGCCGTACTCTGCATGGAGTAGGCGAGAAGAAGAACCAAGCAGACTTCGCTTTGTGGAAGAAGGCACAGCTTGAGCATATCATGCGTTGGCCAAGTCCTTGGAGCGATGGTTTCCCAGGATGGCATTGCGAATGTACTGCTATGGGAAGAAAGTATCTTGGCAACCACTTCGATATTCATGGTGGAGGTATGGACCTCGTATTCCCACATCATGAGTGTGAGATAGCACAGGCTGTGGCTTCGCAGGGCGACCAGATGGTGAAATACTGGATGCACAACAACATGATTACCATCAACGGTCAGAAGATGGGTAAGAGCCTTGGCAACTTCATCACCTTGGAGCAGTTCTTCACAGGCAACCATCCATCGCTTGAGCAGGCTTATTCGCCAATGACAATACGCTTCTTCATCCTCTCTGCCCACTATCGTGGAACTGTAGACTTCTCTAACGATGCTTTGAAGGCAAGTCAGAAGGGATTGCAGAAACTTATGGATGGCATCTCGGCTATGGAGCGTATCAATGCTGAGGCTAAGAGCGCTGAGGATGTTCACAACTTCGTTAGTGCATTACGCCAGAAATGCTATGACGCTATGAACGACGACTTGCAGACTCCACTCGTTATCAGTAACCTGTTTGAGGCTTGCCATGTTATCAATACCATTGTAGACCATAAGGCAACTATCGATGCTGCCGACCTTGAGGAATTGAAGTCTACTATCAGCACCTTCGCTTACGACATCCTCGGACTCCGTGCTGATGTTTCTTCTGGCGATGGTAAGCGCGAGGAAGCTTTCGGCAAGGTTGTCGACATGGTATTGGAACTTAGAAAGCAGGCACGTAGCGAGAAGAACTGGGCAGTATGCGACCAGATTCGTGACGCTTTGAAGGAAGCAGGCTTTGATGTAAAAGACACCAAGGATGGCTGCGTATGGAAGCTTAACTGCTAATAATATACTGTTTCACAGATATTTATTACACAAATGATATTAAAGGCTAAGGAAATTCAATTTCTTTAGCCTTTATTGTTGGTGGATATGTGAAATAAGTTGTATTTTTGTAGTCGAAACCAATAACTATAACGTAATGAAAGTAACTACTAAGAAGAATTGTTTCAGCAGAATGAAGATTGGAGCAAAGGTTTGTGCTGCCATCTTCTGTTTATCGTCGTTTGGAACCTATGCCAACGCCGCTACACCCCACTATGAGCCAACTAAGGAAAACCTTGAATCGCGAAAGGAATTCCAAGATGCTAAGTTTGGTATCTTCCTGCATTGGGGATTATACAGCATGCTTGCAACTGGCGAGTGGACTATGACAAACAAGGATTTAAACTACAAGGAGTATGCTAAGCTTGCAGGAGGCTTCTATCCTGGCAATTTCGATGCCGCTAAATGGGTGTCGGCAATAAAAGCGTCGGGAGCTAAGTATATCTGCTTTACCACTCGTCATCACGAGGGCTTTTCGATGTTTCATACCAAGTATTCCGACTATAATATCGTGGATGCAACGCCTTTCAAGCGCGACATTCTGAAGGAACTTGCCGACGAATGCCATAAGCAGGGCATACGCTTGCACCTTTATTATTCACATATAGACTGGTATCGTGAGGATGCTGTTTGGGGCAGAACAGGTCATGGTACAGGTCGTCCTAACCCTAATGGCGATTGGAAGAGCTATTATAAGTTTATGAACAATCAGCTCACCGAGCTATTGACAAACTATGGCAAGATTGGTGCTATATGGTTTGATGGCTGGTGGGACCAGGATATAAACCCTAACTTCGATTGGGAATTGCCATATCAATATAACCTCATCCATAGCTTGCAACCTGCTTGCTTGATAGGCAACAACCATCATCAAACACCTTTCGAGGGCGAAGACTTCCAGATGTTTGAGCGCGACCTACCAGGCGAAAATGCTTCAGGATTGTCGGGACAGGATATTAGCCAACTGCCTTTGGAGACATGCGAAACTATGAATGGCATGTGGGGATATAAGATTACAGACCAAGACTATAAGTCGACCAAGACGTTGATACATTATCTCGTTAAGGCTGCAGGCAAGAATGCCAACCTCTTGATGAATATCGGTCCTCAGCCTGATGGCGAACTGCCTGCTGTTGCCTTGGAACGATTGTCAGAAGTGGGAGAATGGATGAAGACCTATGGCGAAACCATCTACGGCACTCGTAATGGTATCGTAGCTCCTCATGATTGGGGCGTGACAACACAAAAGGGCAACCGCCTGTTTGTGCATATCCTAAACCTCCAGGATAAATCGCTTTATCTTCCTACTGGCAACCACAAGATAAAGGCTGCCTTCGACTTTGCAACAAAGCAGAAGGTGAAAATCCAGAAGGTAGATGGCGGCATATTGCTAAACCTTGATAAAGTGCCTACCGAGGTTGACAAGGTGGTGGAGATTAGCTTGTAATAATAAGGTATATATATAAGTATAAAATAAAAGATGCAGGACTCATGGTCTTGCATCTTTTGTTTGCTGCTATTACATTTCAATAATCTTGGCAATAGTATCTTTCACTCTCTGAGGTGATGAAACGAGGGTGGTGCCTTCGTCTGCATCCTTAGAGCCCATGTGTACTTCTTGGTTGTGGCTCTTCATTTTGCTTGGCACACTTACTCTTGCTGAGAAATGATATTCGTGGATTCCTGTGGCCTCGTAGATGGCGCGAATATTGTCTTCTGTTACTCCACTACCTGCCAAGAGGATTATTCTGCCTGCAGCCTTCTTCTGTAGCTCTGCCAAGAGGTTTACACCCTCTATTGCCTTAGGCTGTTGACCCGAGGTGAGGATGCGCTCGCAGCCAAGTTCGATGATATCTTCCAAAGCCTTGAATGGGTCTGCCGAGCGGTCGAAAGCACGGTGGAAACTTACTGACATAGGACGTGCTGCCTTAATAAGTCGACGGTTGGCTTCCATATCTACTTCTCCGTCTGGAGTCAAGCATCCTATCACAACGCCATCAGCACCCAGCTCCTTGCATATTTTGATATCCTCTTCCATACGCTCAATCTCTAATGGAGTATAGAGGAAGTCGCCGCCACGAGGACGGATGATAACGTGCAACTTTGTTGTGGTGAGAACTCTGCGTGACAGCTTTATTTCGCCATACGAAGGTGTGGTACCTCCCTCTGGGATGCCAGCACATAGTTCCACTCTGTCTGCGCCACCTTCTTGTGCTGCTATACAACTCTCTACGTTGTTGGTACAAATCTCGAACTTAAAATCTTGTCTGTTCATTACTGTTATGTTAGTTTGGTTAGTGCTGCAAAATTAGGAATATTAAATGATAAAAACAAAGAATTTTGCGCTTTTATAGTCTACTTTAGTTTTGTTTCTTTATCTTTGCATAAGATAGGCGGCACACTATCTTTGCCATTAGATAGGCTGTGATATTGCCTACAGCATACGACTACTAATTAATAAAAACGTTCAAGTTATCTGTTATGAAGAAACATATTATATCTTTGGCATTGTTGCTCTTTGCTTCCATGTTGCAGGCAAAGGCAGACAACAACCATTTTATTACTGATGCCGCCTATAGAGCAAAGGTTGAAACTGCTTTCGACCAAAGGATGAAGGTGGTAGGAAAGGAGTTCTGCTATCTGAAAGTGCATGATGTAAGCGAGCAGGAGGCTGAGGCTCTGAAATTCCTATATGCTTATATGCCTTTGGCTGATGTTACCGACTATCCTACCACTTTCTATATAGAGAACATTCGCATGAGCTTCAAGGCTCGGAAAGAGATGGCATGGGGTAGGGAAGTACCCGAACTATTGTTTCGCCATTTTGTGTTGCCTATTCGTGTCAACAACGAAGCGTTGGACGACTCTCGCCAAATATTCTACCGTGACTTAAAGGAACGAGTGAAGGGAATGAGCATGAAGGAGGCAATATTGGAGGTGAACCATTGGTGTCATGAGCGAGTGACTTATCAGCCTTCTGATGCTCGCACGTCAGCACCGTTGGCAACAATACGCTCTGCCTATGGACGATGTGGCGAAGAAAGCACCTTTACGGTGGCAGCACTAAGAGCCATCGGTATTCCTGCACGCCAAGTGTATACGCCACGTTGGGCACATACCGACGACAACCATGCTTGGGTGGAAGCATGGGCTGATGGCACATGGTATTTCCTTGGAGCCTGTGAGCCTGAGGCGGTATTGAATCTTGCATGGTTTAACGCTCCTGCTTCGCGTGCGTTGCTGATGCATACTCAGGTGTTTGGCGACTATAATGGGCCAGAGGATGTAATGTCGCGCTCGTCAAACTATACCGAGATAAACCTCATTGACAACTATGGTTCTTCTGCGCATATCGACTTCTCTGTAGTCGACGATAAAGGCAAGGCAGTAGACAGCGCAAGGGTGGATTTCAAGATATATAACTATGGTGAGTTCTGTCCTGTGGTAACTAAATATACCGCTTCTGATGGTAGCACCTCGCTATCAGCAGGCAAAGGCGATATGATGGTGTGGGCATCTAAGGATGGCGACTATGGTTTTGCAAAGGCATCGTTTGGTAAGGATAAAGCCATCGTGATAAAGCTCGACAAGCATGTTGGCGAGGCTTCAAGCATGGTGTTCTATCGTGATTCATTTGATATTGTCCCTCCTCCTGAGCGATATAATCTGCCTGAGGTTACAGCCCAACAACGTGAGCTAAACTCTAAACGGTTGGCTTACGAAGACTCTGTGCGCCATGCTTATATGGCAACCTTCTATACTCCGCAGATTGCGAAGGCTATGTTGCGAAGCATGTGGTTGCCTGAGGATGAAGAGTTGGTGCACTTCCTTACTGCTTCGAGTGGCAATCATCAGACTATCCTTGAGTTTTTGGCTTGCCATAAAGACAACCTGCAGCGAGCTAAGGATATACTCGCTACGCTAAGACCAAAGGATTTGCGCGATATAAGTTTTGATATCCTCGAAGATAACTTCTATGCTGAGAGCAATCAGCTATGCCCTCGTGTGGAGAATGAGCTTATACTTCGTCGTTTTAAGTTGTATTTTGAACTGGCTTTCAGCAAGAAGCAGAAGGAGCAGTTTCGAAAGAATCCAGCAGAACTCGTAAGCTGGATAAAGGCGAATATACGTCTGCAACAAGACGCTAAGGCATGGAGAGTTACTCAAACGCCTACAGGAGTATATAATTCTCGCATCACAGATCAACGCTCGCGCAAGATATTCTTCGTGGATGTGGCTCGCAGCCTTGGCATAGAGGCAAGGGTGGATGCTGTAACATCTAAGCTTCAATATCGCAAGAATGGTGAGTGGATAGACGTGGTGTTTGAAGATGTGGTACAGAAGGCTGCACCAAAGGGTACTCTGAAGCTTATATACAAGGATAATGGCGCTGTAGACGACCCAAAATACTATAGTCATTTTACTCTCGCCCGCATCAATCCTGATGGTTCTACCATGCTCTTGGAATATCCTGAGGATGGCACCACATGGAGTAAGGATTTCAAGAATGGTGTGGAACTTGATGAGGGCGATTATGTCTTGGTTACAGGTATGCGTTTGGCTAATGGTGGAGTGCTGTCAGAGATGCAAATGTTTCGCGTGAAACATTCGGAAACTACCGTAGTAGACATGTATTTGCGCACTTCTGAGACTGAGGTTACAGTAAAGGGTAGCTTCGATTCTGAGTCTAAATTCACGCTACTTGATGGCAAAGAAGTTAGCCTGTTGAGTCAGACGGGCAGAGGATATTTTGTTACTGGTATTATTGGAGTAGGACAGGAGCCAACAAACCATGCGTTAAAAGACATCGCTAAAGTTGCTGAGGTCTTTGAGAAATGGAATCGTCCTATAATCCTACTATTTGAAGATGAGGCTGCAGCAAGTAAATTCCGCGCTACAGACTTCGAAGGTTTGCCATCACGCAATATCATCTACGGAATAGATAATAACGGCTCTCTGCGCAAGCAAATAGCCGAAAACATGAAGCTTCGCAATCCTTCTCAACTCCCTCTCTTCATTATCTCCGATACCTTCAACCGTATAGTCTATATCTCGCAAGGATATACCATCGGACTTGGTGAGCAAATGGAGAGAGTGATAAAGAAGTTGTAGCCTCACCCCCAAGAGGGTGTGTCAAAATTCACACCCTCTTTTAAAATATCACAAAGCCCGA
>ERZ1034976.1073-NODE-1073-length-22653-cov-63.426808_pt1 | contig 22653 bp, 20 predicted proteins | sample MGYA00520623_ERZ1034976 | MGnify/ENA primary metagenome ERZ1034976 (study PRJEB33766, sample SAMN09781774) | gut metagenome | biome: gut microbiome | host: Homo sapiens | place: Madagascar | study: EMG produced TPA metagenomics assembly of the PRJNA485056 data... | reverse complement strand
AAAACCTGCTCAAGTGCGATGTGGTCATTCTGGACGAGATGAGCATGGTGGATGTCAAGCTGTTTCAGGCGCTCATTGCGGCGCTGCGCTACACCTGCCGTATTATTATGGTAGGCGATGCCGACCAGCTGCCCAGCGTAGGCGCGGGCAACATCCTCAGCGAGGTCATCCGCTCCGGCTGTGTGCCCACCGTCTGCCTGAACGAGATCTTTCGGCAGGCAAAGCGCAGCCTCATCGTGGAAAATGCCCACCATATCATCTCCGGTGAGCCGCTGCAAAAGGGCAGCAAGACCGACGACTTCTTCTTTTTGGAAGCAGACGGCGAGGCTGCGCAGCGTCTGGTGTGCGACCTTGTCACCACCCGGCTGCCCCGGAGCTACGGCTTTGACCCCATCCGGGATATTCAGGTGCTGTGTCCTACAAAACTTGGCCCCACCGGCACACAGGCGCTGAATGTGGAGCTGCAAAACCTGCTCAACCCGCCCCAGAAGGGCAAGCCCCAGCTGCAAAGCGCCGCCCGGGTGTTCCGGGTGGGGGACAAGGTGATGCAAGTGCGCAACAACTACGAGATCGTCTGGAACCGCATCGGCGGTGAGCAGGGCGTGGGTGCTTACAACGGTGATATCGGCATTGTGGAAAGCATCAATGTGCGGGAACGCTCCATGGTGGTGCGCATGGACGACCGGCGTCTGCTCTACCCGGCGGAAAACCTGAACGAATTGGAGATCGCCTACGCCATCACGGTGCACAAAAGTCAGGGCAGTGAGTTCCCGGCGGTGATCCTGCCGGTGGCGCAGGTGCCGCCAAGGCTGTGTTACCGCAACCTGTTCTACACCGGTGTCACCCGCGCCCGCAGGCTGTGCGTTGTGGCGGGCCGCAGGGACGTAGTGAACAGCATGATGAGCAACATCCGGCAGAACCTGCGTTACAGCGGCCTGTGCGCCCTGCTGCAGGCCGGACAGCCGCCGGAGCAGCTCAGCACAGAAGGGGAGAGCTCCTGATAAAACCGCGCAGAACAGCGGCAAAGCTTGTATACTTTTTGCCGCAACTATGTTATACTAAAGCAGTCTTTGTTTTTTGCCCGCCGCTGCGGGCGTTACATACATGATAGAGGAACGCAGAGAAAGGAATCAGGCAATTATGGCACAGAATGATATCGGCATCGACCTTGGTACTACTACCATCATCATCGCGCAGGAGGGCAAGGGCGTAGTGCTCAACCAGCCCAGCGTCGTGGCAATGGATACCCGCAAGAACACCGTGCTGGAGGCCGGCGATAAAGCACTGGCCATGGTGGGACGCACGCCCAACTATATCTCCGCCATCTTCCCGCTGAAGGATGGCGTCATCAGCGACCACACCATGACCCGGGAGCTGATCTGCCGCTTTGTCAAGCAGGTGTACAGCTCCCACATGGTCAAGCCCCGGGTGGCAGTGTGTGTACCTGCCGCCATTACCGGCATTGAGAGCGACGCCGTGGTGGAGGCTGTGGTGGCTGCCGGTGCCCGTCAGGTGTACCTGATCGACGAGCCCATTGCTGCCGCCCTTGGCTCCGGCATCGACATCACCCTGCCGGACGGCCGGATGATCATTGATATCGGCGGCGGCACCACGGATATCGCTGTGCTGAGCCTTGGCGGCAAGGTCAAGGCTACCAGTGTGCGCGTAGCCGGCAACCACTACGATGAGGAGATCCTCAAGCATGTCCGCAACAAATACAGCATTGCCATCGGCCAGCGCACCGCCGAGGAACTGAAAAAGCACGTTGCCTGCTGCCCCCAGAAAACGGATTTCCACGAGAGCATGGAGATCAAGGGCCGCAGCCTGCTTACCGGTCTGCCGGTGCGCGTGACCGTTTCCACCGATGATCTGTACGAGCCGGTGATGATGCTCAGCGAGCAGATCGGCACCGCAGCCCATCAGGTGCTGGAAAAGACCCCGCCGGAGCTGGCAGGCGATATCTACCGCAACGGCGTTATGCTGACCGGCGGCGGTGCCCAGCTGCACGGACTGACCGAATATCTGAGCCAGGAACTGAAGGTGGAGGTCACCGTCTCGCCGGACCCCGTAAACTGTGTTGCACTGGGCACGGCGCAGAGCCTTTCCATCGGTGATAAACTGGAAACCGGCTTTACGGATGCCACCCCGCGCATCGGCCGCCGCTAAGCTTTGTTCGTTTTGTCCATGTCATATCACAAAGCAGCAAAAATAAAATTTGTTAATTTTTGTTGAAATGAATGGCAAAATACGGTATACTATACCCAAATTGATTTTCTGCTAACGATGTTGTATCGCTTGCAGTATCCAACAAACAGGAGGAAAAACCATGGACTTAGGTTTCGATGTGGTCGTTACCATTACTGGTATCGTGCTGGTGTTCCTGATCCTCGTGCTGCTGATGGCTATCATCACGCTGGAGGGCAAGATCTTCGACTCGATGAATGCCAAGAAGAAGGCCGCCAAGACTGCTGCGCAGGCACCTGCCGCAAAGCCCGCTGCCGCTCCGGTACAGCAGGCTGCGCCCGCTCCTCAGGTAGAGGAGGGCATCCCCGGTGATGTGGTGGCCGCCATTATGGCTGCTATCCATGCAATGGGCAACGGCAAGTACACCCTTAAGGCAGTGCGTCGTGGCAAAAATGGCTGGGGCAAGGCCGGCGTGAACGACACCACGGCCCCGTTTTAACACAGGAGGAAGAGCATGACACAGTTTATTGATACTCTGGTCGGTATTTTCCAAAGTTCCGGCTTTGCACAGTTTGGCCAGCCCGGCGGCTGGCTGTACGCCGTGATGATCTGCGTGGGCTGCTTTCTGCTGTACCTCGCCATCGTCAAGGAATTTGAACCCCTGATCCTGCTGCCCATGGCATTTGGCATGATCCTTGCCAACCTCCCCGGCAGCGGCATCATTCACATGCAGTACTTCGTTGGTGACGGTCTGGAGCACCCCATGTGGGTCGAGATCCTGAACAACGGCGGTCTGGCCGATATGCTCTACATGGGCGTTAAGCTGGGCATCTACCCGCCGCTGATCTTCCTCGGCATCGGTACCATGACCGACTTTGCACCCCTGATCTCCAACCCCAAGAGCCTGCTGCTGGGCGCTGCCGCACAGTTCGGTATCTTCGGTACTTACATGGGCGCCCGTCTGCTGGCCGCTACCGGTCTGGTGGACTTCACCCAGAAGCAGTCCGCTGCCATCTCCATCATCGGCGGTGCCGACGGCCCCACCGCTATCTTCGTTACCTCCCGTTTGGCACCTGAGCTGCTGGGCAGCATCGCTGTGGCAGCGTACAGCTACATGGCACTGGTGCCCGTTATCCAGCCGCCCATCATGAAGGCATTGACCACCTCCAAGGAGCGCTCTGTGGTCATGAAGCAGCTGCGCACCGTCTCCAAGACCGAGAAGATCATCTTCCCCATCATGGTCGCTATCATTGTTTCCCTCATCGTGCCGGATGCCGCCGTTCTGGTCGGTATGCTGATGCTGGGCAACCTGATGAAGGAGTGCGGCGTTGTGGATCGTATCCAGAAGACTGCCGGTAATGAGCTGATGAACATCATCACCATCTTCCTGGCTCTGTCTGTTGGCTGCACCACCAGTGCAAACACCTTCCTGAACACCCGCACCCTGTTCATCATCGTGCTGGGTCTGATCGCCTTCTCCTTCGGCACCGCAGCCGGTGTGCTGTGCGGCAAGGTCATGTACAAGCTGACCGGCGGTCAGGTGAACCCCCTGATCGGTTCTGCCGGCGTTTCTGCCGTGCCTATGGCCGCTCGTGTTTCCCAGAAGGTCGGCCAGAGCGAGAACCCCTCCAACTTCCTGCTGATGCACGCCATGGGCCCCAACGTGGCCGGCGTTATCGGTTCTGCCGTTGCTGCTGGTATCCTGATCAACATCTTCGGCTAATCGCATCCTGAAGCACTACCCCAAGAGCCACCGCACAAGTCTGTGCGGTGGCTCTTTTTGTGTAGAACAATTTTAAATGGTGCCGCATTGCCGCTCTGGCCATATTCAGCGGAATTATGATTTGTTATTTTGGGATAACGGAGCGTCTGCGGACGCTCCGTTATCCCATTTTTACGGCAGAGGACGTAAGATGTAACAGCAGCCGTTTCCAGTTACGACCCCTTCTGTGAAAAAGAGGTTCTGAAACGCCCGCAGGCGTTTCAGAACCTCAAATATTAAAATATACTTTCCTTGAACAATGGCCAGAGCGGCAGCGGAGGCCATTCAAAATCGTTTTGCAATAAGGATGATAGCAACTTTTTCCTGTTTGTGTTTGGCTGCTGCTTGTGCTATCATAGAGAAAACAGGGCACAAAACGCCCCTAAAACAGGAGGGAGCCGTTATGGAAAAAATCAAGCTCAAGATCGCAGGCATCCCGGCTGTCCTGTACGGCAAGCGCAGCCGCAAGGTCTATCTCTACGTCCACGGCAAAAACGGCAGCGCGGCCGAGGCTGCCCGCTTTGCCCGCACTGCCTGCCTGGCAGGCTGGCAGGTGCTGGCTGTCGATCTGCCCGAGCACGGCACCCGAAAAAACAGCCCGGAAAAGCTGGTACCGTGGGTGGTTACCCGGGAGTTGCAAGCGGTCTACGCCCGGATGCAGCCGGTTTGGAAGCAGATCCGTGTGTACGGGGTCAGTATCGGGGCGTGGTTCGCCATGCAGGCGTTGCAGACGCAAACGCCGGAAAAGGCTCTGCTGGTCTCCCCGTTGGTGGATATGGAAAAGCTCATCCTTGACCTGATGCAGCAGGCAGGGGTGACAGAGGAGCAGCTGCGCGCGGCAGGGGAAATCTCTACCGCCTTCGGAGAGACCCTTTCGTGGCCGTATCTGTGCTGGGTGCGGGAACATCCGCTGCATTGGAAGGTACCCACACAGGTGCTCTATGCCGATACAGACCCCCTTACCGGGCACACTGCCATGGAGCGGTTCCGGCAGCAGACCGGGGCGCACCTGACCATTCTGGAGGGCGGGGAGCACTGGTTCCATACCGAGACCCAGCTGGCCGCTCTGCAAAGCTGGGAGGAACACAATTGCTGAACCTTACCGAACAGAAAGCCACGCTGGCAGAGCTGGAATTGCTGGTAGCGGTGCGCTGCCGGGTGCTGCGGGCAGCCAATCAGCTGCCGGAAGATACTCCGCTGCCGGAGGTGGAGAGCCAGACACGGACCTATTACCAGAAGGCCTTTGCCGAGAACACCCACACGGCGTATCTCCTTTGGGACGGTGAAACGCTGGCAGGCACCGGCGCCGTGAGCTATTTTCAGGTCATGCCCACCGTCCATAACCCCACCGGTCGGAAAGCCTGCCTTATGAATCTGTACACCGCACCGCAGTACCGGCGGCAGGGCATTGCGACCCGCATCCTGACCCGGTTGGTGGAGGATGCGCACCGGCGCGGGGTGACGGCCATCTCGCTGGAAGCGACCGCAATGGGCAGGCCGCTGTATGAAAAGTTCGGCTTTGTACCCATGGAACATGAAATGGAACTGCCGGAATAAAACAAAACGCCGCTGACGGCTTTGTGCATCGTCAGCGGCGTTTTGTTTATTGAAAACAGGATTGTGAATGGCAGAATTAAGATCAGGCCTTTGCTTCGCTGTTGTGCTCAGCCTTCTTGTATGCGGAGAAGGAGTGGAACACAATGTTCAGGCCCAGCACGATCAGCAGCACAGCAAGGATCAGCTGCAGGCCGTTTGCGATGAACACAGCGCCCCAAGTGGTCTCACCGGCAGGGATGGTAACAGAAGCGGCGGTGCTGATGGCCTTGACCATAGCGATCAGGCGCTGCACCAGTGCGGTAAAGGTGACGCACAGCATGATGACCAGCGGGGGGAACAGCATCTTGTTGCTGCGGCCGGTCACCTTCAGGAACACGCACAGGGTAGCCAGCACCAGTGCGCTCAGCAGCTGGTTGGCAGAACCGAACAGCGGCCAGATGTTGGCGTAGCCGATCTTGGTCAGGATGAAGCCGAACACCAGCGTGATGAAGGTGGAGAAGTACACATTGCAGAGCAGCTTGCGCCAGCCCTCAGCGTGCTCCATGTCGTCCACGCTGAACAGCTCCTGGAAGCTCATGCGGCCAATGCGGGCCACGGCATCCAGACTGGTCAGAGCCAGTGCAGAAACGCACATGGTCATGAACACGGTAGCAGCGTAAGCGGGCACGCCGAACATCTCAAAGAAACCGGCAACGCCGCGGCTGAAGATCTGGAACGGGGTACCAGCGGCAGGGGTGCCGTCGGCAGCTGCAGCAGCACCGGCAACACACAGGGCCAGAACAGCCAGCAGGCTTTCAAGAATCATGGCACCGTAGCCGACCTTCAGCATATCCTTCTCGTTCTCAACGGTCTTGGAGGAAGTACCGGAGGAAACAAGGCTGTGGAAGCCGGAAACTGCACCGCAAGCCACGGTGACGAACAGGATGGGGAACATGGTGCCCAGCTTTTCGTTGGTAAAGCCGGTGAACACGGGCAGGTTCATGGTGGGGTGTGCAACCAGCAGGCCAACCACAGCGCCCACGATCATGGCCACGAACATAAAGGTGGTCATGTGGTCACGGGGCTGCTTGAGCAGCCACATGGGTAGCACAGCGGCAAAGAAGATATACACAAAGGTGATGTAGCTCCAAGCGGCCTTGCCCAGGATTAGGGGCAGGTTTGCGCCGATAACAAAGGACAGCACGATGAACACGATGCTGATAACGCTTTCCTTCCAGCCGGAGAAGCTGAACTTCTTCTGCAGCAGGCCAAAGACAACGGCAAACACCATGAACATGATGGACACCATACCGGCAGCGCCGTTGGTCTTGGCGGCCTCGACCATTGCACCGTCTGCACCGAAGGCATTGAAGGTGCCGGCAACCATGTCCGCAAAGGCGGCAATCACGATGCCGCAGAACAGCCAGCAGAACAGCAGGAACAGCTTGCGGCCGGTCTTGCCGATGTACTTTTCAATCAGCATACCCATGCTCTTGCCGTCGTTCTTAACGGAAGCATACAGGGCACCAAAGTCGGTGACAGCGCCGAAGAAGATGCCGCCCAGCAGCACCCACAGCAGCACCGGCAGCCAGCCGAAAGCGGCGGCCTGAATGGCACCGGTAACAGGGCCTGCACCGGCAATGGAGCTGAACTGGTGGGCAAACACCGTCCAGCCGTTGGTGGGCACATAGTCCCGGCCATCCTCGTGGACGACAGCCGGAGTCTTGGCTGCGGGGTCAATGCCCCATTTGTTAGCCAGCCAGCGGCCGTAAAGCACATAAGCGCCAAACAGGCACACCGCTGCGATCAATACGATGACCAGCGTATTCATAGTTTTCTACCTCTTTCCTTTTTTCACTCCGCAACAGGTTCGGAACGTTAAGGTGTATCTGAAAACAAAGAAAATGACGAATATTTCGCAAGCACAAGCGGGATTTAAGGCAAACAGCCGCAGGAATCCTTTGTGGATTTCAAGGCTGTTTAACGTAAAAGCCAGCTGTGCTTGTAGAAATGGGCTAAATTTTCGACTTTTCAGATACACCTAGGACTGCCGTCCGGCAAAGTACTTTCCCGGAGCGTAAAAAACCTTCGTCCTCAGCACATGACCGATATTCCGGTCACACTCCGAAGACGAAGGCTTCTGCTCCTGCCTGCCAGGGCAGGGGCATTACTCCGCGGTACCACTTCGCTTGCTGTCTTAGGACAGCCACTCTCCCACGCATGGTACGCTGACCATGCTGCCCGATAACGTGGGCTGGACGGCACCATGCTACTGAGGGGACAAAACCCGGTTCACACAGGCTGCTCGCAGGCGAGGGTCTTCTGCTCCTGACTGCCGCTTTTTCACCCGAGAAGCGGCTCGCTGAAAGAGGGTGATGCAGAAGATCATGTCCTGTTCCTTGCATTTGCTGAATGATTGTGTCCTACTTTATTCCCGTTTTCATCAATTGTCAATATTTTCGTCACAAGTTCAGAGGATGCGCCAATTCGAGCCATTTTCTGGGAATAATTTTTAGGTGATTTTCTTTCATGTGTGAAGAGAATAAAACTAAACACATCTATAATTGAAAACCATTCACCCGCAGGTCTTGACTTTCACACTTTGAAGTGCTAAAGTAATAGCGTGCAGAATATTCCGCGCGGCAGAACTGTCCGCTTTGCCCACTGCCGCCGCTGTTATAATAAGGAGAAAAACAATGGCTGAAAAAAATTCCAGAAGAAACGAGACGACGGATGCACTGTTTGACGCTATCCTCAGTCTGGAGAGCCGGGAAGAGTGCTACGCCTTTTTTGAGGATCTGTGCACCGTAAAGGAGATCTCGGATATGGCACAGCGCTTGCAGGCGGCAAAGCTGCTGCTGGATGGCGCCACCTACGAGCAGATCGTCAAGGCGGTGGAGATCAGCACCGCCACCATCAGCCGCATCAACCGCTGCATCCAGTACGGCTCCGGCGGCTACCGCGACACCATTGAGAAGGTGCGCGCACAGGCAGAAAAGCAGTAACGGCCGCACCCGCCGCAGCATAGGATAGGGCACACGACCGGAAAGGAAGGTTTTGCCCTATGATGATCGATACACCCTGCACCCGTTCTCAGTGCCCGGAGATGCCCAAGGTCAGCCTGGATCAGGCTGTTGTGGACCTGATGGAAAGCATTGCCCTGCAGGAAACGGCGCTCAGCCACATCCTGTGCGCCGAAAGCCGGAAGATGCAGAAAGCCATGGATCTGGACGGTCTGGATCTTTGCAAGCTGCTGGAGGTGAACGACTCTGCCACCAACATGGTGCACGCCGTCGCAAACCTTGAACTGGTGCTCAAGGATAAGCTGGAGTTCGTTTCCAACAACCTCTATGTCCCGGGGGATAGCAGCTGCCCATCGCCTGCGCAGTAACGCTTTTGCCGGGGACGGTCTCTGCTGCAATTTGATCCGTGAAAATGCAAAGCCGGGCAGCCCGCGGGCTGCCCGGCTTTGTGCTGCCCCGCTCTGCCGCATGAAAGGCTGCTGCACAAAAAACGGTGCGGCAGCCTCCTTTTTTAGGAAAAATCTGCATAAGAGACAGAAAAATCTTTTGTTGGAATTGCTGATGTATCAAATCTGTGCTATACTATTGGATGTATCACCATGAAAGCGAGGAATATAACATTGCTGCATTATGATGCAATCCTATTTGATGTGGACGGGACGCTGATCGATTCAGCTCCCGGTATCATTCATACATTGCAAGAGGTTTTCTGCACCATGGGTGTGGACGTATCCGGCATCAATCTGCGCCGGTATCTGGGCCCGCCGCTGCGCAAAAGCTTCGGCGAGCACTTTACCGACCCAGCGCTGATCGAAAAAGCTACCGACCTTTACCGCACGAGTTACGCGGTGAAGGGCAGCCACGAGTGTGCCGTGTTCCCGGGTGTTCCGCAGATGCTGCAAACCTTGAAGCAGGCTGGTTTTATTTTGTGCACCGCCACCTCCAAGCCCACCAAGGTGGTCACCCCCATTCTGGAAGAACAGGGGCTGGCACAGTATTTTGATTTTATCGGCGGCGCCTCTATGGACGAAAGCCGGGACACCAAGACCGAGGTCGTGCGTTATGTGCTCAGCCAGCCCGCCTTGCAGGGCAAGCGGGTGCTGATGGTGGGCGACCGCAACGATGATATGCGGGGCGCTGCCGACTGCGGTCTGGATGCTGCCGGTGTGCTGTACGGTTACGGCAGCCGGGAAGAGCTGGAGCCCTTCCATCCGGTGCTGCTGGCTGAAAGCTGCACCGACCTTACCGACCGGCTGCTGGCAGCCCGGGTATGACAGGAAGTTTCATTCCTTCGGAAGGAGAATGGATAGAATATGAGAAGCAATAACCAAAAGGAGAATCAGGCGCTGACCCCGATGCAGAAGCAGGCGGTGCTGGTGTGCATCGTGTGTGCACTGGCGGCGCTGCTGACCATCGGCATCACCCTTACCATGCTCAAGCGGGGCAAGAACCCGACGGAGCAGCCGGGGGATTCTTCCGTTGTTACCCCCGCGCCCGCACCGGAAGGGGAGGAGGATATCTCCGACCACTACCAGATCAACGAGACTTCCAGCGCACTGCTCACCGGGACTGCTGATGCTGGTGACGCCTATCAGGAGCAGACCCTTTTTATCGGCGATTCCAACACGGTGCGTCTGTACGCCAACGGTCTGATCTCGCTGCAGCAGTTCTGCGCGAAAGAGGGCATTGGCACCAGTGCCGCCCTGAACGAAGGCATCGTCACCTTCAAGCGGGACGATAACCGCTACACCATCGCACAGGCAGTGGCAAAAATGAAGCCCCGCCGGGTGGTCATCATGCTGGGCACCAACGATAACGGCATGAATACCGAGGACTTTATCAGCAACTACACCGCGCTGGTGCAGGCCATTCAGGCCAGCTATCCCTATACCGATATCATCGTCAACACGGTGCCGCCGGTCCCGTCCAACCACTCCAACTACCCCAACATGGATCAGACTCGCATTGATGATTTCAACATGGCGCTGCTGACCATGTGCGAGCAGCTGGGGGTCAAGTTCCTCAACTCTGCCGAGGCACTCAAGGACGCCAACGGCTACGGCAATGTGGATTACTACCAGAGCGGGGACATCCACCTCAAGCCTGCAGGCCTGAAGGTGCTGCTGAAGTATCTGCGCACCCACGCCTATGAGACCGAGGATCGCCGCCCGGATACCAATAACATCCCCACCCGCGCCGAGTATACCGCCAACCCCAGCTCTGCGGTGGAAGCACCCAGCAGCTCGGAGGAAGTCTCTTCCTCGGTCGTTGAGGAAAAAACGGAGTATCAGGCCGGTTACCGTGTGGATAAAACCGGCGGCGGCACCCTGACCTGCGGCAACGAGAGCGGCAAGTCCCTTACGGTCAAGGTGACCAGCGCCGCCCAGACTGTTACTGTTACCGCAGTGCCGGAGGACGGCTATGTGTTCGTCAAGTGGAGCGATGGCGTGACCAAGCGCACCCGCACCGATACCAATTTTGACCAGAACGTGGATGTGACTGCGGTGTTTGCGGCAGCCTCTATCCACATCAGCAGCAGCGGCAAGGCTGTGCTGGGGGATGCCTACACCTTTAAAGCGACCCTCAAGGGCAAGTATCTGGATGCTTCCAGCATTCGCTGGTATGTCAACGGCAGCGAGGTAACACAGGCTGCCGGTAAGACCACCGTAAAGGGCGAGGTAGACCCCTCTATGGTGGGCGGCACCTTCCGGGTGTACGCCACCGCCAGCTATAACGATTGCACCGTGACCAGCAACAAGCTGGAGCTTGCGGTCAGCGGTGCAGCGTCCAGCTCGTCTAGCAGCACCAGCAGTTCCGGTGCATCCTCTAAGGAGGATAAGCCTGCTTCTTCCAAGGATGAAACGTCCTCCTCTAAGGAAGATAAACCGGCCTCTTCCAAGGAAGAAAAGCCCGCTTCTTCCTCCTCGAACGGAACTTCCGAAAGCACCGGCAGCTCCTCCAAGGTGGAGAAGCCCGCCTCCTCTGCGGCTTCTTCTAAGGAAGAAAAGCCCACTTCTTCTTCGCAGAGCAGTTCCTCTTCCAAGGCGGACAAACCTGCTTCTTCTAAGCAGGAGCACGCGGCTTCCTCTAAGGAAGAAACATCTGCTTCCTCTAAGCAGGAGCATGCAGCTTCCTCCAAGGAGGAAAAACCGGCTTCTTCTAAAGAGGAAAAGCCTGCTTCTTCCAAGACTGAGGCCAGCGCCAGCAAGGAAGCTGCCAACTGAGCGCACATTCCCTCGCTGCGCTGCATAGGCTGGCGGGAGAGGAAGGTGGAGCCCTTATGTACTTGGAAGCAATGCGCACGCCCTCCCTGCCCGGGGAGAATGACGTGACCGACGGCAGCGTGGATTACTACGACACCGACTGGGAAAACGTAGATAACAGCGCACTGGAGGAAGAAATGCAGAAATGCGGTCTGACGCCCTGCGAGGGAAAGACGCTGTGCCCGGACAACACCCCGGCACAAACAGACCTGTCTGCGTATGAAATCGTTTCTGAATAACGAGAAGCCAGCTCTGCCGGGGGTGGGGCTGGCTTCTCCCTGTTGATACACCAAAGTGGGAAATGCTGAAAAGAAAGTGAGATACTATGGCAAAATATTATTGCATCCTGTTCGATGCGGACAATACGCTGCTCAACTTTGACGCAGCCGAAAACAAGGCGCTGGCCGAAACGCTGGTGAACTACGGCATCGAGCCGGACGCCGAGACCGTGCAGACTTACCGCACCATCAACGAGGAACTGTGGCGGCAGCTGGAAAAAGGCCAGATTCGCCGCGAGAAGCTGTTCGGCGAGCGGTTCAGCCGCTTTTTAAAGGCCATCAATGCCGCCGGTGACGGCGTGGAGATGAACCGCTGCTATCTGGAGCAGCTGTCCACCCACCCGGACCTGATGAGCCCGGAGGTGCTGGCCGTGCTGCGGGAGCTTTCCGAGGTGGCAACGCTGGCCATCGTCAGCAACGGCGCCCAGAAGGTGCAGACCCGCCGTCTGGCTGAAAGCGGCGTGATGGATTTTATGGAGGATGTGTTCATCTCCGAGAAAATGGGCTGCGAAAAGCCCAATGCCCGCATCTTTGATGCGGCTCTGCGCGCGCTGGGCGTGGAGAACCGGGAGCACGTTCTGATGGTGGGCGACAGCCTTGCCAGCGATATTCAGGGCGGCAGCAACGCCGGGCTGGATACCTGCTGGTACAACCCCAACCACGCCGAGAACCCCGGTAAGGTGATCCCTACCTACGAGATCGCCAGTCTGGAGGAATTGTATCCGCTGGTGATGGAGCAGGAGGAACTGGCCAACGTTGGCCTGAAGAACCGCCGCCACCAGTGCTGAGAGATGAAAAAGAACGGATAACGGATCAAAACTATGCTGATACATTTGGAAAAACTGGGTAAGACTTTTGGCGAAAAGGTGGTGCTGCACGATGTGACCGCCAGTGTCGAGCGGGAGGACCGCATCGGCATCGTGGGACAAAACGGTGCAGGCAAGACCACCCTGCTCAAGATCCTTACCGGCGAATATCAGGACTACGAGGGCGAGTTCAGCGTGACCCACGGGGTAACGCTGGGCTATCTGGAGCAGAACGCAAAGCTGGACGCCACGCTGGATATCTACGGCGAGATGCGCGCCACCTTTGCTCCGGTGCTGGATGCCATGGCGCAGATGCAGATCTTGGAGCGCCGCATGGCTGCCCAGCCCGATAACGCCGACCTGCTGGCACAGCACGATGCCCTGCAAAATATTGTGGATGCCGCCGACGGCTACAACATGGACGTGAACATCAAAAAGGTGCTGTCCGGCATGGGCTTTGCGCAGGATACATGGCAGAAGAACATTGCGGTGCTCTCCGGCGGCGAGCTGACGCGGCTGCGTCTGGCAAAGCTGCTGCTGGAAAAGCCGGATGTCCTCATTCTGGACGAGCCCACCAACCACTTGGACTTTGCCACCATGGAATGGCTGGAAAATTACCTCAAGGGCTACTCCGGCGCGGTGCTGGTGGTCAGCCACGACCGCTATTTCCTCGATAATGTCTGTACAAAGATCTGGGAGGTGTCCTTCCAGACCATGACCACCTACAAGGGCAACTTCTCGGCCTATCTGCCCCAGAAGGAAGCTGCCGATGCCCTGCGCCAGAAGCAGCACGATGCCGATGTGGCACTGGCTGAAAAGCTGCAGGACTATGTGGACCGCAACCTTGTGCGCGCCTCCACCACCAAAATGGCGCAGAGCCGCCGCAAGCAGCTGGAAAAGCTGGAGATCACCGAGGCACCCAAGGACGAGACCAACCAGCTGAAATTCCGCTTTGAATATGACGTAGAACCGTGGAATGAACTGGTGATGCTGAAAAACCTCAGCATCAAGATCGGGGAGCGTACCCTGCTGGAACCATTTACCTATACGGTCTGCCGCGGGCAGCGGCTTATCATTGCCGGCCCCAACGGTGCGGGCAAATCCACCCTGATGCAGGTGCTGGACGGCAAGCGCCGCCCCTCCGGCGGTATGGTGCGGCTGGGCACCGGGGCGCGTCCCAGCATCTTTGCCCAGCAGCAGAACCGTCTGGGGCAGGGCAGAGTCATTGACGTCATCTGGAACAAGCACCCCCGCATGACCGAGCTGGAAGTGCGCAGCCACCTTGCAAAGCTGGGTTTTCGGGGCGATACCGTGTTCAAGCCCTGCGAGGCACTGTCCGGCGGCGAGCTGGCGCGTCTGCGCTTTGCAGAGATCGTGCTGGAACGCCCGAATCTGCTGTTTCTGGACGAGCCCACCAACCACTTGGACATCTATACCCGCGAAAACCTGACCGAAGCGCTGATGGCCTATACCGGCACCCTGCTGCTGGTTACCCACGACCGTCACCTGATGAACAGTCTAGCCTGTCCCATCCTCTATCTTGAGAACGGCAAGGCTGTGCTCTACCCCAGCTACGATGCCCTGATGGGACGTGCCGCCCCGGTGCAGGCTGCCCAGAAGGCTGCCGAGCCCGCCAAGACCGGCTACGGCAAGGAGCAGCGCCGCCGCCGCGCCGAGCTGCGCGCCAAGATCAAGGCCTGCGAGGATGAGATGGAGGCCTGCGGTGCACGCGAGGTGGAGCTGGACAACGAGATCAACTCCCCGGAGGTTTACAACGACCCCGACCTGCTGCGGCAGAAAAGCGATGAGCTGAGCGATCTGCGCTTCCATCAGGAGGAGCTTTTTGCCGCATGGGAAGCCGCTATGGAAGAGCAGGAAGCCTACGAGCAGACGCAGCAGCCCGAAGAATAAAGGAGCGTATCCTCTATGCCTAAAAATCACCGCAACTATCAAAAAACACGGCACATTGCCCTGTCCGGTCTGCTGTTTGCGCTGGCCATGGCGCTTTCCTTCATCGAGGGAACGCTGGTCATCCCGGGGCTTTTGCCGGGCATGAAGCTGGGGCTTGCCAACATCGTGGTCATGTATGCTTTGTTCTTCATGGGCCCCCGGCAGGCACTGGTGCTGGATGTGCTCAAGGCGCTGTTCGTCTTTCTGGTGTCTGGCTTTACGGCGGGCTTTCTCTCGCTGTGCGGCGGACTTTTGTCCCTTGCGGCGATGTGGGTGCTGTATTATCTTTTGCCGGTGCGGCCCACATGGTTCATCCTGTCAGTCTGCGGTGCACTGGCGCATAACGTGGGGCAGCTGCTGGGCGCGGGGGTCATCATCTCCTCGTCCTTGTCGCTGTACTACGCGCCGGTCATGCTGGTGCTGGGGCTTGTCATGGGCGCGCTCACCTCGGTCACGCTGCGTGCGCTGCTGCCCGCGCTGGGCAAAATGGGCTTCAACACCCACGAAAACCGCCCCGAATGACCGACCATTCCGGCCGGGCAGTTGCATTTTGGCCGGAAATCTGTATAATAAGGAAACAACTGTATTTTTATCAAAAAGACCCCAAAGCATAGAGCTGCCGCAGCACAGGGATTCGAGCGGCAGTCGGGAGGTGTTTGTATATGTCTGAAAAAGTTACCATCAAGGTCGAGCGGAAGGAGCTCCATCTGCCTACCATCGCGCTGCGCGGGCTGGTGGTGTTCCCCAACAACCTTGTTCATTTTGAAGTCGGGCGGGAAAAGAGCATTGCCGCCGTGGAGTGGGCCATGGCCAATAACTCCAACGTATTTCTGGTAGCCCAAAAGGAGATGGAGACCAGTGAGCCCACCCAGCAGGACCTGTACACCTACGGCGTAGTGGCCGAGGTCAAGCAGGTGCTGCGCGTGTCGGACGAGCTGGTCAAGGTGCTGGTGGAGGGCAAGTACCGCGCTAAGCTGACCGAGCTGGATACCACCGGCGATTTTCTGCTGTCTGCTGTGCGCTCCGCTCCGGTGCGTGCCGCAAAGCCTGAAGAAGCTGTGGAGACCGAGGCGCTGCTCCGCGCCCTCAAGACCGGTTTTGACGAGTATCTGGGCATGAACCCGCGCCTTGCCAAGGATGTGGTGTTCACCATCGTTTCCAGCGATGACCCCATGTTCCTCACCGAGTATATGCCGGCAAACCTCTTGTTCCGCTACGAGGACAAGCAGGCCGTGATGAACGAGAACACCCTCAACGGCCGTTTGCAGCGCCTTGTGGAGATGCTGCGCCGTGAATGTCAGGTGATGAAGATCGAAAAGGAGATCGCGGAAAAGGTCAACGAGTCCATGGACAAGAACCAGCGCGATTACTACCTGCACGAGCAGCTGCACATCATCAACGACGAACTGGGCGAGGGGGACGATACCCACGCCGAAGCTGATGATTACCGCCGCAAGATCCGGGAGCTTCACCTTGCCGAGGACAGCGAGAAAAAGCTGCTCAAGGAGGTAGACCGCCTGTCCCGGATGCAGAGCAGCAATCAGGAAGCTACGGTCATCCGCACCTATCTGGATACCTGTCTGGATCTGCCGTGGAACACCATGACCGTGGATGATCTGGATATCCACCGCGCCCAGCAGATCTTAGACCGGGATCACTACGGCCTGAAAAAGGTCAAGGATCGCATTCTGGAAACGCTTGCCGTGCGCAAGCTGGCACCGGATGTAAAGGCACAGATCATCTGCTTGGTAGGCCCTCCGGGTGTTGGCAAGACCAGCATTGCACGCTCCATCGCCGAAAGCCTTGGCCGTAAGTATGTGCGCATCAGTCTGGGCGGCGTGCGGGACGAGGCCGAGATCCGCGGCCACCGCCGCACCTACATCGGTGCCATGCCCGGCAAGATCATCAGCGCCATGATCACCGCCAAGTCCTCCAACCCCCTGATGCTGCTGGACGAGATCGACAAGCTGGCAGGGGACTTCCGGGGCGACCCGGCGGCAGCTCTGCTGGAAGCGCTGGACCCGGAGCAGAACAGCACCTTCAACGATCATTTCATTGATATCCCCTTTGACCTGAGCCATGTGCTCTTTATTACCACCGCGAACGACTTGGGCAGCATCCCCGGCCCGCTGCGCGACCGCATGGACGTCATCGAGCTGCCCAGCTACACCCGCGTGGAAAAGTACAACATTGCCCGCAAGCACCTGCTGCCCAAGCAGCTCAAGGCCTGCGGTCTGACCGGCAAGGTCACCATGAACCAGGGCGCACTCTACGGCATCATCGACGGCTACACCCGCGAGGCCGGTGTGCGTAATCTGGAGCGTACCATCACCAGCGTGCTGCGCAAGTGCGCCCGCAAGATCGCTTCCGGCGAGGTGGAGAGCGTAGCTGTTACCGCTACCATGCTGGAGGAGCTGCTGGGTCCCCGCATCGTCAAGCCGGACTTCCTCAACCGCACCAACGCCGTGGGCATCGCCAACGGTCTGGCATGGACCAGCGTAGGCGGCGAGACCCTGCCCATCGAGGTGCAGGTCATGGATAACGGCACCGGCAAGATCACCGTTACCGGCTCTCTGGGCGATGTGATGAAGGAGAGCGCACAGCTGGCAGTCACTTGGGTGCGCGTCCATGCCGAGGAATACGGCATCGACCCCGAGCGGCTGAAAAAGTGCGATCTGCACATCCACGCCCCTGAGGGTGCTGTGCCCAAGGACGGCCCTTCTGCGGGCGTTACCCTGACCACGGCTCTGGTGTCCTGCCTGTCCGGCGTACCGGTGCGCGGCGATGTGGCCATGACCGGCGAGATCACCCTGCACGGCAATGTGCTGCCCATCGGCGGCCTGCGGGAAAAGAGCATGGCTGCCTACCGCGAGGGCATGAAGACCGTGCTCATCCCCAAGGACAACGAACCTGATCTGTATGACGTGGACGAGGAGGTCAAGAAGAATCTGACCTTCCTGCCCATGCAGAACCTCTCGCAGGTGCTGGCTGCCGCTCTGCTCAAGCCGAAGGCTGCCAAGAGCACCGCAGGCCGTCCCCGCACCAAAAAGTCCAAGGCAGGGGAGAGCCGCATCCCCGCCGCGCCTGAGAAGAACCAGCCGGGCGCTGTCTGCTGAAATACCAGAAAGGAACACGCCATGATCTTTAATAAAGCTGATTTTATTGCCAGCTATGGCATTTCCAGCCAGCTGCCCGAAAGTGACCGCCCGGAGCTGAGCTTTTCGGGGCGCTCCAACGTGGGCAAATCCAGCCTGATCAACAAGCTGTGCAGCCGCAAAAATCTGGCGCGCGTGTCCAGTACGCCGGGCAAAACAGCTACCATTAACTTCTATTCGGTGGATGACTGCTACTTTGTGGACCTGCCGGGCTACGGCTACGCCAAGGTGAGCAACGCCGACCGCGAGCGCTGGGACGACCTCATCAACAGCTATTTCGAGGCACCCCGCCACCACACCCTGCTGGTGCAGCTGCTGGACTGCCGCCACGCCCCCAGCGCAGATGATTTGCAGATGCTGCGCTACCTGCACTACCACCGCATTCCCTATGTAGTGGCGCTGACCAAGGCAGATAAGCTGAAAAAGAGCCAGCTTGCCAAAACGCAGGAGGACTTTGAAAACATCTGCCGCCCCTACGGCTGCCAGAAGGTGGTGCTGACCAGCGGCGAAAACGGCTACGGCATCCCGGAGTTGCAGGCGGTGCTCAACGCCGCAGTGGCTGCGGAAAACGAGGAAGCGGAGTAACGCCATGGCTTACAATGAATTTGCCTATTTTTACGATGAATTCAACGGCGAAGCGGACTACGACGCCCTGTACAGCCAGATCCATGCAAAGCTGGAAGCCCACGGCATCCATGACGGCATCGTGGCCGACCTTGGCTGCGGCACCGGGGAGCTGACCCTGATGCTGACGCAGGCGGGCTACGATATGATCGGCATCGACCAGTCGGAGGAGATGCTCTGCGTGGTGCGGGATAAGGCCGAGCAGCTGGGGCTTTCCGGCCGCTTGCTGCTGCTTCGGCAGGACCTGCTCAAGCTGGATCTTTACGGCACCATCAGGGCGGCGGTATCCACCTTTGATACCTTCAACCACATCCCGGATCTGGATACCGCCATTGCCAACGCAGGCTTTTTTATGGAAAAGGGAGGGGTGTTCCTCTTTGATATGAACACCCCCTATAAGCACCGGAAGGTTCTGGGCGATAACGCATTCACCTTTGAGGAAGAGGATGCCTCCTGCGTGTGGCGCAACCACTATAACGCCGCCGACCGCAAGGTGGAGATCACGGTGGATATTGATTATCACGAGACTGGCGAGCATTTCCACGAGGAATTCTGCGAGTATACCTACGATCTGGACACCATCCGTGCATCGCTGGAAAAGCACGGCTTTGCGCTGGAAAGCGTCTGCGATGGCGAGACCTTTGGCCCGCTTACTGAGGAGAGCCAGCGCTACTTCTTCTGCGCAACAAAACAGTATACACAACTGGAGGAATAACCTATGGCAAACCTGATCCGCGGCCTGTCCGAGAACGGCGGTGTCGTGTTCTGCGGTGTGGATTCCACCGAGATCGTCCGTAAAGCAGAAAAGCTTCACACCACAAGCGCCACTTGCAGCGCGGCACTGGGCCGCCTGCTCACCGGCGCGACCCTGATGGGCTCCATGCTCAAGGACGACCGCGACCGCATCACTCTGCGTGTGGCGGGCGGCGGCCCTGCGGGCGTGCTCATTGCCTGCACCGACGGCACCGGCAACGTGAAGGGCTGCATTGATAACCCGCTGGTGGAGCTGCCCGCGAAAGCCAACGGCCACTTGGACGTGGGCACTGCCGTGGGCAAGGACGGCGTGCTGACCGTCATCCGGGACAACCGCCTGCAAAAGGAGCCCACAGTCGGGCAGGTGCCGCTGGTATCCGGTGAGATCGCCGAGGATCTGACCAGCTACTATGCGTACAGCGAGCAGGTGCCCACCGTGATGGCGCTGGGCGTGCTGGTGGACAAGGACCTGTCCATCCTCTGCGCCGGTGGTTTTATGGTACAGCTGCTGCCCGGCGCTACCGATGCCGAAATCGACCAGCTGGAAAAGAACATCAACGCCATGCCCTCTGTCACCGAACTGCTCCATGCGGGCAAGACCCCCGAGGACATGATGCAGATGGCGCTGGCAGGCTTTACCCCCAACGTGCTGGACGAGCGCACGGTGCAGTACCAGTGCGATTGCAGCGCCGAACGCACCAAGGAGATGCTGCTCAGCCTTGGCCGTGCCGAGCTTGAGCGGATGCGGGACGAGGATCCCACCTGTGAGGTGGTGTGCCATTTCTGCCACAGCAAGTATCAGTACGACCTCAACGCTCTGCTTGCCGAGTACGATGCACAGGCAGCACAGGCCACCGAAGCCGAACATCCCGTACAATAAAAAATTTCGCTTTTCAAAAGGCGGCTGCGCAGTTATGTGCAGCCGCCTTTTTTGCTCTGCGCTTCCGAATCGAGTTGCTTTTACAGCTGCCGTTTTCCGGCACACCCTCTTGCGTGAAAAGACAGGTCTGGAAAATCCGCAGATTTTCCAGACCTGACAATAATCTTTCCGCTTGTTATGTGCAGATATCTGCTGCCACGGTATATACCGCATTGTAATGCAACGTATCCTCCTGCACGGTGCATTCCTCCCGGCGGGCGAGGATGTCGGCGTCCGGGAAAACATCGTGCAGCGCCCGCAGTCCTTGCAGCCGCGCCAATGTAAGCGCCTGCGCCTCGGTGCGGTACATCGTCTCTTGCTGCTGCCCGTAATAGGTGGTCTCCTCCACCGCGCAGGGCAGGGGCAGACCGAAAACCTCTAATTGCAGATGCCGGGTGCGGCACAGCCCGTCCCCCTCGGGTGCGGAAGGCGAAAGCGCGGCAGAATGCCCGGCAAAAAACAGCCGGGAATTCACTTTATTTGCACCGGTCAGCTGCGGCGTGGTGAGCTTGAGCGGAATGCACTGTTCGGTCTGCCACTCCAGCTGCGCCACCACCGTGCCCGCTGCCGGGGCAAAGATCAGTGTGCCGTCCCGCTCGCTGCGTGCTGTGCCAATTAACCCTTGCCCGGCTTCCACGGTTTGCCCGGGGACTACCAGCATGGTGCCGCTGGTAAGATTTGTACGCAGCACCGTTCCGTTGCACTTTGCCCGCAGCCCGTGTAAGGTGCCTGCGGCGATTTCCGGCCGTGCATGGGCAGGGGCGGCTTCCACCGCAAGTCGGCCTTTTTCAAAATTCAGGCTTGCCCACGAGAACTCGCCGCTTTCCAGCAGGGCATACTCTCCGGTGCGCAGCAGCTCCTCGGTTACGGCAGTGCCGGGCTGCAAGCCGCAGCTGCGCAGCACTGCACCTGCCCGTGCCCGTTGCCCGGTGGTCAGGCTGCCATAGTCCATCGCCCACACCAGCCCTTGCAGCCAGACCAGCACCAGCCCCCAAGCGGCCAGCCCTACCCAAAGCCCCTTGCGCCGCAGCAACGGACGCAGCAAAAAATAGAGCCCCTGCCGTTTTTCTATCCGCAGCCGCACCCGCCTGTGCCGGGCAAAGGCGGCAAGCCGCCGGTACTGCCACGCTGCGCAATGGGCACAAAAGCCCCCGGGCCGGGCAGAGATGCCATACAAATGCAGCCCTTGCCCGGCGGAATCGGTCAAAAGCGCCTCGGGGCTGCCGTTCCGGGCGGTAAAGCGCACTTCGGCCCAAAGGCTTGCAGCTTCCATGACGGCCTCCTATTCATCGGAAAAATCGGTGCGCAAAAACTGCCCCTGCACCGTCAGCCGGGCGGCGGTCAGGGTGCAGATGCGCAGTCCGCTGCCGTATACCGTGAACTGCCCCTTCGCCAGCCGCAGGCACAGCTTGTTTTCATCAAAAAACAACACCGTGCAAAAATGCTCTATCTCCATCCGGTCGCCACTCAGGTATACGGCAGGGCGGCTGTAAAACCCGGGCGGCGGCTGTCGGAACAGCCCACGCAGCCAGTCGCCCGGGGTGCGCCGGTCGTGATGTGCTCTGGCCATCGTTGTCCCTCCCGTCCCGCGCCTTGTACATTGCACAGCCCATGCTTCCATATATATGGAGGGGGAGGGCGTGCTTATGAGTAAAAGCTGCAAACCGCTGTATCCGGGGCTCTTTCTGCTGGGTGCAGCCACGGCGGCGCTGGTTTTTGCCGCGCCGCAGACCTGTGCGGAAGCCTTGCGGCAGGGTCTTTCGCTCTGCGGCGGGCCGCTGCTGGTGTCGCTGTTTCCGTTTCTGGTGGTGTCGGCGCTCATCATGCGCAGCGGCGCGGGCGAGGTTCTGGGCGTGCTGCTCTGGCCGGTGGTGCGCTGCATCGGCTTGCGCAGCCGCAGCGCGGGCAGTGTGCTGCTTATCGGCCTTGTGGGCGGCTTTGCGCCTGCTGCCGCTGCTGCAGCCGAGGCGGTCCGCAGCAGAGAACTGACCCCGCAGGAGGCTTCGGCTCTGCTGCCCGCCTGCATCTGCTCCGGGCCGTCCTTTGTCATCCTGACGGTCGGGGAGCAGCTGCTGGGCAGCCGCACAGCGGGGGTGTGCCTGTTTGCCGCACAGGTGCTGGCGGGCTGGCTGACGGCGGCGCTGCTCTGTCGTGTCCGCGGCATACCGGAGCCTTTGCCCGCGCCGCCCGCTGCCGCGCAAACAGAACCGCCGCCGGCGCTGGATAGCATCCTTGCACAGGCAGCGGTGACCTACCTGAAATTATGCGGTTTTGTGCTGTATTTTCGGCTGTTGGCGGCAGGCTGCGGGCTGCTGCTGCCGGCAGCGCTTGCGCACTTTCCGGCGATGCTGCTGGAAGTGTGCTCCGGCTGCGACTACGCCGCCCGCACCGGTCTGTGGG
>ERZ1034976.1072-NODE-1072-length-22654-cov-20.997212_pt1 | contig 22654 bp, 25 predicted proteins | sample MGYA00520623_ERZ1034976 | MGnify/ENA primary metagenome ERZ1034976 (study PRJEB33766, sample SAMN09781774) | gut metagenome | biome: gut microbiome | host: Homo sapiens | place: Madagascar | study: EMG produced TPA metagenomics assembly of the PRJNA485056 data... | reverse complement strand
AAAAGAAAACTGCGCCACAGCCTTGGCAGGCCATCGCGCAGCGATTTTGTTCAACAACGATTTATCGAGCACCCGTGCACCAGGCATTATAAGCTTTTGATGCCAGTTGCTCATCAGATATTTTATTATATTCATCTATTGTAAGACAAAGTTCTGTTGTGTAAAAGCGACAGCAAGAATATGTCTCTCCATTTGAATTGTAAAACTCGTTTACCGTCATATTGATTCTATTTTTATACCAAAATATCAAACATCTGTATTTCTCATCTGGGTAATTTCCCCATGGAAAGCCTGTTTTTGCTTTTTCCAAAATTGTAATTACATCTTTGGCTTTTACATTAATCCAATCTCCCATATAATCTCCTAATCGCGATATGAGTTTTGTTTGTTAATTTATGGTGCAGATCACACCGGTTCAACATAATAGAATCAACTAATATTTTTCAATGTAAAACCCAAAAACAGAATTGCTAAACTCTCCTGCGGCAAACGCATATTCTTCATCTTGAATGTTTACCTTATAAACAGGAAATGTATATTTCTGACCATATAGTGGATCCTTAACCACAACTTTTTCCCCCGTTTTCATCCATTCAAACTCAAATATATTTACACCAAATAAAATAGTATTCCCATCAAGTCCTGTTGTTTCATGTTGCCATGTTTTGCACTTTAAGCTTTTCATGTCATATTGCCTTTCTTACTGTGTAAATTTAATTATTTGGTAATTCTATAATTTTTTACATAAATTTTCTATCCGATTATCGGTAACCATAAATGATATATGTCCCGTTTTGTTCGTCGTAAGGAATATTAAGTTTTTGTAAGATTTCCAGAAATTCATCCGTTTCATCAATTACTTTACTTTCTATTAATCGTCCTTGATGTTCCAATCGACGAGGTCTGACTTTAATCCACTCTACAGCATAAAATGGTGTGGCATCTATATCTCCTCCTGCATTCTACAACTGCAACTTTAGATATACCCTTTATCTACAATATAGTGCAGATTACACCGGTTCAACATCCATTGCACATTCCTTGCACCGTTTCTATAATCTTTTATTTGCTGATATTCAGTATCACTTAATGAATCTGATATTTCCCTGATACGATACATAATCCTGTCTGTTCCCAACATCTCATCCAGAAAATCCAGCGCAACATTATAATCATCAAAAACTTTCTCAAGAAGGTATTGGCATGCTCCGTCGATATCCTTTGCAAATCTTTCCGCAAGATCTACAGCTGTTGCATGAAGGTTTTTGTCGAATAAATTTAAAACAGCCTCAAATTTATCCTCTGTAGATATATCAAACCAATAACTATTCTTTTCTTGAAAGCTTTTTTCCGCAATGATACTATGTATCGTAGACGCGGCTCCATATTTCTTGTATGAAACACGAAAATCCGCATTTATTTCAATACTTTTTCCTGCTTCATTCCACTTGGAAGAAAAGAACAATACTTCAAATACAATTGATCCCACCACTTTTTTCAAAGCTCTACGGCTTTTTAAGTACTTAAATCCTGTTGATTCAGAAAGCTTTGTTATAAATAATGAAATTGTCTCATCAACAGAATTAAATATTTTATTCACTGGCATCTACTTTGCTCTCCTTCTTTCATATGTAAAACGCTGTTCCCTTTTATCCTACACATTATAAGAATAGTTCGTCAAGGTTTTGATGAACAACTATAACCTTTAGTGTTTCTGCTTTTTTCAGATATTGAAAGCCTGGGGATATTCATGTTACAATTCTGATAGAAGAACAGCCATTATATACACATTTTCCTCTCCAGCACTGCAAAGGAGAAGAAAATGTATACAAGTAAAAATTTGAAGACCTTACTATTAGTGACGATTTTATATTTGGCATTGTCACGCGCGATCTTTCCGAAGCTGTGGAATCTGCCAAACGCAATGAGAAATGGAGGCTTGACTATATGACGTTGCAAATGGCTTATGATGAAAAGTATCGTGAAGGACTGGAAACAGGTATTCAGCAGGGCATTGAACGAGGCATTACAACATCTGCCCGCCGAATGCTCTCCTCTGGTAAATATTCAGATTCTGAAATTTCTGAAATTACAGGACTTTCCATGGAGCAGATTCAGACTTTGAAAAGTTCCATGGAATAAATTGCAAAATATTAATGTATGTGTATATGTTAAAAAGGTATTGACTTAGAGTTAACTCTAACACTTATTATAAATAAAAAAACTCAGACTGGAGGATAAAAATGAGAACGATTGAATTCGGAAAAGATAAAGACAAAGTTTCTGAAATTGTGATGGGACTGATGCGGATTGATCATATGAAATCCGATGACGCAGCAGCACTGATAAAAACAGGAGTGGAACAGGGCATTAATTTTCTTGATACTGCAGACTGTTATGGAAATGGCGAAGCAGAATCTGTTTTAGGAAAAGTATTTACCGAGAACAAGGGACTGCGGGAGATGGTATTTCTGCAGTCAAAATGCGGGATTCGAAATGATCCTGACTTTACATGGTTTGATTTTTCTAAAGAACATATTCTTGAAGCAGTAGATGGAAGTCTTAAAAGACTGCATACCGATCATTTGGACTGCCTGCTGTTGCATAGACCGGATGCCCTTATGGAGCCAGAGGAAATTGCTGAAGCATTTCAAAAGCTTTATGATGCAGGTAAGGTACGGAATTTTGGCGTCAGCAACATGAACCCGGTAATGATGGATATGATCCGCAAATTCGTGCCATTTCCGATTGTAACAAATCAAGCACAGCTTTCATGTGCGTTTACTCCATCCCTGAATGCCGGTTTTCACGTAAATATGGAGGATGATGCAGCGGTAATGCGTGATGGAGGGCTTTTTGAATATTGTCATGCAAATGATATTGTGATTCAGGCATGGTCCGCTTTACAGTATGGATATTTCGAAGGTGTATTCTTAGGTTCAGAAAAATTCCCGGAATTAAATAAAGTACTGGAACGTATTGCACAGGAAAAAGGAGTAACAAGTATGGCTGTTGCCCTTGCATGGATTCTTCGATATCCCGGAAAAACACAAGCAGTTATCGGCACAACCAAAAAGGAAAGAGTCATAGAAGCAGCAAAAGCAACAGAATTTACCCTTACGAAAAAAGAATGGTATGAAATTTATTTATCTGCCGGTAATACATTACCATAAAAGAGGAATGCCACATGAGTTACACGATAGGTGAAGTGGCGAAAAATCAAAGAAACTAAAATAAAAAAGATGCCTATAAATCAGTATCTAAATTATAGGCATCTTTTTCTATAATTTCTTCATGCGTGCTTCTCCCTTGTTGAACATCAGCCCATGCAAAATTTGCTTTCAGCAAATGGGCTGACACTATCGTTATTATTAAAAAATTATTTTCTCTTACCTCTTGCCATCCATGCAGGATACCATTTTTCAAACCATACTGTAAAAATTCCCATCAATACAGGAATCAAATTGTTCACAATGATAAGCACATTTCCAAATCCAGCCTTTCGGAGCAGAAAAGTCCAGACTGCTGTCAGCACATATAACGATCCCCATGCCGCTGCAAGAATATAATTTGTCTTCATAAAGAGCGGATTTTGCTGTGTACTTTCACCACCATAATTATATTTTACATACGCAGCACATAAAGGTTCTTTTGTCAGGCATGAAAGCAGCCAGAATAGTCCAAATACAAGATACCCGATATTCGTGGGGGTATTTCCGTTGCCGGTTATATTTGCTACTGCAGAAAGTATGGCAACAGCTGCCATAGAGAGCTGATCCCAGATTACAAAGTTATGATTTCTCATAATAAACGGTATAGTTGCCAGCACAATAAGCGTTATCAACGCCCCTTCTTTCGGATTAATAGAAACAGCAATCCAAAACGTAATCCACGGTATAAGCATTGTCATCATGGAAGGGGTTTTCTGTACAATTGTATTTTGGGGTCTTTTTTCTGCTTCTTTGACTGTAGATGTACTTCCAAAGAATTTATCCCATTCTATCATCAGAGAAAAATCACCTGATACCGTATACATTTGTTTTCCTAATGCTTCTGCGCCTCCAATTTCTCCACGGGAAATAGCTGACCATACAGCAAAAGGCGTATCTATGCTGGTAGTTGAAGAAAGGGTTCCATCCGTAATAACCTCGCTTCCATCTCTGCCAAGCCGGATCTGATATGTATGATCCAAATCGGTAAAGTGCATCTCAAGCACCCGTTCTTTTCCATCATAGGCATCTTTATTATAAAGAGCTGCCATTTGTTGGGTAAACACAAGATCATCCGGTTCCTTCTCTCCGGTCGTTTTGCTGATGCCCCAACTGGCATCTGCCATCTTTTCAAATACATCCCTGGGATATAAAAGCATGCGGAGTATTGCATTTGTTTCTTCAGATATCACTCCTGTCATTGCATATTCTGAGCCTGCATGTTTAACCGCAGCAAGATATTCATCTGTTCTCACTGACAATTCTTTTACACGGAACAATTCTCCCTGACCACAAAAAACAGTTGTATAATTACCTTTGCCAAGGAAATGATCAAACATCCGCAATACACTATCATAATTTCCATCTGCAGAATAAAAGCCACAGGTAGAAATCAGCACATGCCTTTTACCTTCCATATCATATCTGGCATCATGACTGCCGCTTCCGTATCCGTCCTGCCTTGAACTCATAAAAGGAAGACTCATAGGAAGTTGGCGATCGATCACGTTCTTTAAGATGCCCGGAACATTGAAATAGTACAGTGGAAAAGACCACACAATGATATCAGCATCAATCAGCTTTTCAATGACTGTATGCATGTCATCCTTTATACAGCATATTCCAGGCGTTCTCTGCCAACATGCAAAGCATCCTTTACACGCTCCTATATTCATTGAAGCTACATGCAATTCATCGATAGATATATCTTCTCCATTACTCGTATATCCATTCTTTAATCCTTCAATAAAACTGTACGCAAGCTTTAATGAATTACTTCCTTTGCCTTTTGGACTTCCATTAATCAGAAGTATATTCATGCTTTTAGCCCTCCAATTTCCCCTCAAATGGGATTATCACTCATCAATCATTTCAACTAAAACTGCGTCAATAACATTAAACTCATCTTCCGAAAAACTACCCAGTCCTCTTACTTCTTATGGCGATACGTCTTATAAATATGATAACAAAAGCGAACTTCTTCTTCACTAATTGCGAGCTGGGAGAATGCCGCTTTCTTTGCAATACGCATGTACTGTTCCCAATCTTCTTTAGAAACAGCCGGATACATTTTCTTTAGACGCGCCTCATATTCCGCATCTGTCATTGATGAAAATTGTGCCGGCACAAGCTTACGCACATTTTTGTATATTCTGCGGTTGATTCTTTTTACTGCGCGGATATTCTGCTTTTTGTGAAGCTCTTTTAACAGAACATTTCTATAATTCCTCTGCAATCGTACAACACAATACAGCACAAGTAACAGCACAACAAGAATGATGAGAATACCAATCGCAAAAGTTGCAATTTTCTGTCCCTGTGACAGCGCTTTGCCGCCTCCGGTTCCATTTTCCCCTGGTTCCTGCGTAGATTGCTGCGTCATTTGCGTCTGCGAATCCTGTGTCTGTGTTTCCTCTGTAAGCTGTGTTTCTGTGTCCACAGACTCGCTTGATGTGGTCGCATCTTTTCTCTTATCATGGTCCGCCTTCAGGTCTTTGAGATTTTCCTCATTTGTTGGTATGTCTGCATTGATTCCGCCATATCCCGGTGTCACTTCATAAGGAATCCAGCCAATGCCATCCAGATATATTTCCACCCATGCATGCCCGTTTCGATCAACGACATCCGCTGCGTAGCTTCTATCTTTTTGCACTTTAAAAGATTCTCTTTTTACAATATAACCGGATGCATAGCGCGCCGGCACGCCAAGTTCCTGCAAAATCAGTGTTGCAGCACTTGCAAAATGCATACAATATCCTTCTTTTCCTTCCTCTAAGAAGTATGCTACCGCATCCTCTCCCGGTGCAAGATCATCCAAATACAAATTGTAACGTTTATAGGTATTTAATATGTCTTTTACACTTCTTGCCAGATCAAGCCTTGACATATTCACATATTGCATCATCGCTTCTTCTGATGCAAAATTCTGTTCCCCATAATATGCAGCATCAACATAATCTTTTCGTGCCGTGTACCAGTCCGAATCCATATAACTGTCTTCCAGAACCGCCTTTGCATACCGGATCACTCCATCGGTCGCAGAAGCATTCGGCTTCGCATAATGATTATATGCATACGTATCATACCAGCTCATGGCATTCGGGTCCTCTTTATTCTCGACCCACACAAAATACTGCGCATTCTCATCCATCTTCGTATTTTGCAACAATCCCTCTGCCTTAACAGAAGATTTCATTCGCTTCTTTTTGACCACAGCATCCTTGTCTACCCACACAGTATCCTTACTGTCTGCCAAATCCATAAAATATGGCACAAGTGCATTGGAACTCCATGTATTTTCATAGGTGATCTCATAGGTTGTCCGCCTATCAATATTGTCATTTCCCTGCGACTGTTCGTAGACATTCTGGCTCAGCAGGACCGCAATATGATCCGGATCATAGCCCGCTTTTTTTGCTTCCCTTTCATAAGAATCATCCAACGGTTTCCACGTACCATCCACATATCTGCTACTGCAGAAATCCTTCAGATACAAATTGGTATCCGGCTTTTTTTCTGCGCTGATCGTAAGTATTTTGCGGTCAGAATATTCCGGTGTATTGTTGTCGACCTCTGCCTTATTGGTTTCAACATAAGACGGTCCGATATTTTTCAGTCTATCTTCCAGCTGTGTTTGAAAAATATAAAACTGCTTTCCATTTTTCGCAATTGCTTCGGCCGGACGAACGAACGCTGTTCCTCCAAGCAAAACAATCCCCACTGCAACCACTGCAGTACATCCCAACGAGATCATCTGTCGGAAAAATACATGTTCCTGCTTTTTGTATTCGCCCTTTTTTGCCCGGAATGCAACACGTTCCCTTGCATATGGACCGGAGAACAGAAGGAGCAGTCCCGCAAAATAAAATGCAAACCCTTTCCAGGACGGTAGTGCATTCACAAGCAGTCCTGCACTCAGGATCGTGATCCCCGGCAATAACAGAAACAGCTTCTGCTTTGTCATATAGCACAGCATCACACAAAACATCAGAAGAAGATACAGGGTAAAACCTAATGCAAGTGGCAGATAGGTCATATCTGCATCGTATCCCTGTATATTGCTTTTGTAATAATCATTCCATGGAATCAGGTAGCTGCTGTACAGTGCCTGATATCCTTCCTTCATGTGTGAAAAATTTTTCCAGAAATAAAGTGCCGATCCAAGGATATAAACAAGTTCTGTTCCCACCGACCATACCGCCTCATATTTTCCGCGAAGCGGTGCCACATGAAACAGCACAATCGCCAGAAACAGAAATACCTGGATCCACACAAATGCGGATTTAGAAATTGTCCACTCTTCAAGAATGCTGGTCGCTAAAAACACCATTCCATAAAACAACAATACCGTTGCCATGAAACTTCGAACCGCACCCGCACAGTTTTCTGCAAATACATATTCGGTTGTCTTGTTTATTTTTTCCATTGTATTTTTTCTCATAACATTAATTCCATGGTTTCCATTTTTTCTTTCCAGTCTTTATCATCGAATGAAAGAATCTCTTTGTCATTTAAGATCAAATGCATGGAAGCATCCAAATACATTGTGTACAACAGATTCTCCCGCTTATATTTTTCTTTGTACATCACTGGTAACGGCTGCGGTGCTGTCACATAGCCATCTGCGAGGTAGTAACATAAAAACATGTAGAAGCTTTCCTCATCATCGATCCGGATACGGACAACATCTTTGTGACTGACACTGTACCATGCCACATAGTGCGGACAGGCTGCATCCATCAATGAAAACACAACCCCTGCCACCACTGTAAGAAACTTCTCTTCGTTTTTGGTTTTGCCCTTCTTCTTTTTCCATTTCTTTCTGATATATGGCGGCTCCAGCAGGAACACAAGCGGACAGGCCTTTGGCTGGCTGTTTTCCCGCACAAGCAGGTCATCCGATTTTGCACTTAATTTCCAGTGAATGCTCTGCATTTTGTCACCTGCACGGAACTCACGCACCCCAAAGATTTCGCTCGGATCATCTCCCGGATGAAAATCATCATAGATCTCTGCCTCTCCGAAAAAGTTGCGCGTGTGTTCCGATACATGCACACCGACACTGATCAGTTCCGGGAAAATCATAACATTGCATGATTGACCGACTTTCTTTGTTATGCAAAAGATACCTGTCAGATCATAGATTTTGATCTTCTTTAACCCAAATTCATAATTTCCTGCATATTCCGGATATATCACCTGCTGATACTCATTTTTTCCGTGATACACCGGCGCACCTTTCTGCCAGACACGTTCGCTTTTTCCAATGAAAGCATTCTCACAGGTAATCTGGTACTTGATTTTCATACAGCTGATACGGCTCTGATTCTTTACAGCAAGCATAAGCCGGACTTTTTCCCCCGGCTCCGCGACCGCGATTGGAATCTGTATATCCGCTTCAATTTTTCTGCGATACCAGAGTAAAAATAAAAAAGCGAGCACCAAAAGAATTGCTTCAGCAAAGCCAAGCAATCCAATTGTCACGCTCGAATATATAAGTGCGATATAAAATGTAAAAACCGTAACCAATGCCCCGATCACAAAACTAATCACGCTAATCCACCTTTTCCATATATGATGCCGGCTGTCTTGTATCCGCTATAATCTGGGATAAAATCGCCTCTTCCGTCACATGTGCCACCCGCGCCTTGGTATTCGGCACGATACGATGCTTTGCAACATCCATAAAAATATCGGTAACATCGGATGGAATCACATATTCCCGCCCCTGAAGAAATGCCCAGGCTTTCGCCATGCGCACACAGGCGATCGTTCCTCGCGGGCTGACACCAAGTTCAATGTAATTACTGTTTCGCGTCTTGTTCATCAGATTTGTAATGTACGCATAAATGCTGTCATGAACATACACATTCTCCACCTGCGCCTGCATGTCCACCAGCTGCTGCGCCTGCAAAACTGCCCGCAACTCACCAAATCCCGCAGCGGTACTTTTGCCTTTTGCAATGGCAATCTCACTCTCCAGATCCGGATAGCCCATGCTCATGCAGATCATAAAACGATCCAGCTGGGACTCCGGCAAAAGCTGGGTTCCTGCACTTCCCTTCGGATTCTGGGTTGCCATAACAATAAAAGGCTTCGGAACTTCACGGCTGACGCCATCTACGGTTACCCTGCCTTCCTCCATAACTTCGAGCAAAGCCGACTGTGTCTTTGGAGAAGTCCGGTTGATCTCATCTGCCAGAAACAGATTACACATAATTGTTCCCGGATAATACACAAACTCTCCTGTATTCTTTTGATACATGTTAAATCCAAGAATGTCTGCCGGCATGACATCCGGCGTGAACTGTACTCTGTGATTTTCCAGGCCCATGACCCTGGAAAAAGCGATTGCCAGGGTTGTCTTACCAACCCCCGGCACATCCTCTATTAGGATATGACCTCCCGCGAGAATTGCCGCGAAAGCTTTCTGAATGCAGTCATCTTTGCCTGTAACGGCGCGTTTTACTTCGTCCATGACTGCCCTTGCATTTTCATAAATCTGACTCATTGTTGTTCCCCCATATTACGAGCATTCTACTAGCCTTCTAATATAAATTCAGTATAATGCATTTATGGGGAAACAACAACATTGCAGAGGTTAAGATTCTCTTAATTCCAGAACTTTTTTTCCTGTCTGCGGATCTTCGATTCCAAGCAAAGATAAAATCAACGCCATTCGCATATATTTTCCGTTCTGTACCTGCTGAAAATAAGCCGCTCTACTGTCATCATCCACATCATAGGCGATCTCATCGACACGTGGCAGCGGATGCAGTACCGGCATATCTTCCTTTGCCAGCTGCAGTTTTTCCCGGTTGAGAACATAAGTGTCTTTCAGACGGATATAATCCTCTTCATTGAAAAAGCGCTCTTTCTGTACTCTCGTCATATAAAGAACATCCAGCTTCGGAAGGCTGTTCTCAAGACTAGATACTTCCTCATACGGCGTATGCGTCGGCTCTAATGTTTCGTCTACAAGATAATCCGGGATTCTGAGTTCTTCCGGCGAGATAAAATAGAATTTATTTCCTGTATGGCGCACCAGACTCTTTACCAGTGAGTGCACCGTTCTTCCGAACTTCAAATCTCCGCAGAAACCGATCGTCAGATTGTCGAGTCTTCCAAGTCTCTGACGAATGGTCATCAGATCGATCAAAGTCTGTGTCGGATGGTTATGACCGCCATCTCCCGCATTGATGACCGGTATTTTCGAATACATGGATGCACAAAGCGGTGCCCCTTCCTTCGGATGACGCATGGCAATGATATCTGCATAACAACTGACGACCCTTACGGTATCTGCAATCGTTTCCCCTTTAGAAACGCTCGATTGTTCTGCACCTGCGAATCCAATTGTCTGTCCGCCAAGACTGAGCATTGCCGACTCAAAAGAAAGCCTCGTTCTTGTGCTTGGCTCATAAAAAAGCGTTGCGAGCTGTCTGCCGTCTGCTGCATGGGCATAAGCTTTCGGATTCGCAGCAATCCGGTCTGCGAAATCCAGCACTTTATACGTTTCTTCTACTGTAAAATCCAAAGGACTTATCAAATGTCTCATAACCACTCTCCTTTTGTTAAATACTGACTTCTCTCTGCACCTACGGATATGAACTGTATTTCATGCTGCAGAAGATCCTCTAATGTCTCCACATATGCCTTTGCAGCATCCGGCAGTTCATCATAGGTTTTGCAGCCGCTGATGTCTGTCTGCCAGCCCGGAAGCATTCTTACAATCGGTGCATATTCTTCGAGATCCTCTATCGGATCAAAATCCGTCACTTCCCGATTTCCCTTTTTGTAACCGACAATCACAGGAATTTCTTTCATCATACTGAGCACATCCAGCTTGGTTAATGCAATCTTGTCCGCATTCTGACACTTTAATCCATACCGGCTTGCAACCGCATCAAACGGTCCTACACGGCGCGGACGTCCTGTGGCAGCACCATATTCTCCGCCAAACTTACGCAAAAGCTCCATCCAGGATTCCGGCATGGCTTTTTCTGCGGTAAATGGCCCTGCCCCTACACAGGTTGAATACGCTTTCAACACACCAACAACATGGTCAAGCGGTTTTCCCGGTATACCAGCCCCGATCGGACCGTAGGCAGAAATCGTGGAAGAACTTGACGTATATGGAAAAATACCATAATCAATGTCCCGCATAGCTCCAAGCTGTGCCTCTAAAACAACACGTTTTCCTTCCTTTAATGCTTCCTCGAGATAAGCACCTGTATCTACAATATATGGCCACAACTCTGCTGCCTGATCTTCACACCAGGAAAGCAGTGCCGGATAGGACATCGGTTCCTGATGATAGCATCCTGAAAGTTCCAGATTCTTTGCCTCAAGCATCATTTTCAAACGGTTCTGTACGGATTCCTCTTTTAGATGAAGCAGGTCCCCAAGACGCAGTGTTTTCTTTCTGTATTTGTCACTGTATGCATAGGCGATGCCTCTTTTTGTGGACCCAAATGCCGCTCCGGTTTTTGCAAGACGCGTCTCTTCGAGTTCATCCTGAATTTTGTGCCATGGCATCGAGATTGTTGCCCGTTTGGAAAGTTTTAAGTTCTTTGGTGTGACCACAACACCCTTTTCCCTGATCTGTGCAATTTCGTTTGTCAGATGTTCCAGATCTACCACCATACCATCGCCAAGTACGCATACTACATTCTCATGCAGAATACCGGATGGCAGCAGATTTAAGACAAATTTCTGCTGTTTGGCAACCACCGTATGTCCGGCGTTATTGCCTCCCTGATAGCGGACAACAACATCTGCATTCTCCGCAAGCAGATCGATCACACGACCTTTTCCTTCGTCTCCCCAGTTAATTCCTGTTACAGCTGTAAGCATATTTTATCCTCCTTCATTGAACGTCAACCCATGCATCATTTGTTATGTACAATACCGGAATGTCCGGTCGGTAAGTATTCGCGCAAAAATAAGTCCGAGCGGTAATGACGCAATAATCATAATCGCCGCCGCAAACCATGAAACCGCCTCTGTCAGTGACATAATTCCAAAATTATAAATCGCACGGTACAGATATAATCCCGGCACCATAATTACAATGGATGGCACCGTCAGTGAAATTCTCGGATATCCATGATTCCTCTTGATAATGGATGCGAGCAGACCTGCAGTCAGTGCTCCTATAAAAGCAGCAGCCGCAGATGGCATCCCCGTAAAATCGACCAGTTCCAGCCGCAATGTATTTGCAATGGCACCGATACATGCCGCCGTTGCTGCCATATAGACTGAACTGTTAAACATAATCGAAAATCCAAATACTCCGCAAAAGCTTGCGATCAGACGTAAAACCAGATGCATCATGCTTCCCAGATGCAAAGCTGCAAAATCCTGTGGCTGAAGCTTTAACAAAAGTGCCATGATCCATGCAAACATCGTCGCAACCAGAACAATAATGATGGAATAGGTAAGCCGCTCCAAACCAGATCGCAAATCCAGCTTTGCCAGGTCAATTCCACTTGTGATAAACGGAAATCCCGGAATAATAAACAACATAGAACAGATATATCCGGCCTCGTGCACTGCGGAAACGTGAAACAGCAGCTCTGCCATATGCAGACAGACCGCATACGTCAGACATGCAGCTGAAATAGATACCGCAATGTTCAAAAACAACGTGTAATGATGTTTGATCAGCTTCATCCGGATAAGGTTACCAACACCGGCTGCAATAAATGCAAATATCATCTCCACCGGACCACCACCCAGCAGAAATGTAAATCCACAACATGCAAGTGCCGCTGCCAATCCGAGTTTTCCCGGAGAATAGAGTGCATGGATCTGTTCAATTTCATCCAGCCTCTTATGGATTTCTTCGCCGGTCAGATGTGCTTCCTGCGCTGGGAAACTATCTACAAACTGTTCCATCCGATAAAGCTTGGAAGTATTTACTCCGGTATTTGCAATACTAAGAGACTGGGAAACACACTCTTTTCCGTCAAAACAGTTAAACTCTATGGACATCAATCCCACATCCACCGTACAGGTTACTCCCAGTTCCTTGGAAAGCCGGTTCATGGAAGTCCGCACACGCCATGCTCCGGTTCCGCAGGAAAGCATGATCAGACCAACCCGGCCGATAACCGACGCCTTTTCAATCAGTCCAGCCTGCTGAATCAACACTTCACTGTCATTCTCTGTATAATCGTGCCACGGAATCTCCATGTGATTTTTTTCCATGATTTCTATATAATCATTTTTCGCCATAAATGATCTCCTCCGCTTTCGCAACATGGCGTTCGAGATTTTTCAGGAAGATTGAGTTTGGAAGGAAAATTCCGATTTCATCATACCGGTAGTTATTCTCCACCAGCGAATCCTGTCCATAAAATACATAAGCCATTGGAAGATTCTTTTCCAGCTGGATCATAAGATCCCACACAGCGGAATATGCTTCTGCCTCCGTCTCTTTCTCCTTTACGGTATCTGGCAGTTCACGAATGAGCATCACCCCCGTATTTTTCTCAAGAATCTTTTGTTTCACATCCATATAATCGGACTGGTATTCATGGCTGTAACGGTATGCCTGCGCAAAATATATATTTTTCTGATTACCGAGATCTCTGTATACCTCATGAAAATGCCGGTATTCTTTCTCATGAACAGTGCCTTTGTATGTCGGAAGCAATTGCCCGTTTTCATCGGTCATGATGACTGGATTTTGCTTTCCATCTGCATTAAACCGATAGGGAATCAGAAATGAATTTCTCAACAAGTCAAACAATGTATTCTGGCATATGGCCATAAGGAAGGCCGACATGTCCCGATTCGCATACGCATTGAACAAAGCCTGTGAAAATTCTGCCGGAGAAATTCTGGCATCCGAATCATCATTGCAAAATAAACAGTTACAAAATGTTTCCTGTAACTTTCCACATGCCCATGGATCATTTAAAATTTTCTGAAACAACACCTCTGCCTTTTCCTCTCGTGGAAAAATCGTCTGTTCCTTCATACTTCATGCGCTTCCTTTCTTGCTTTTTTTATCCGCTATGATTATACTTTTGCATTAGGAATAAGTAAAAACTATAATTGATATGTTATAGATAACATTTTGATATGTCAGAGGATTAGAGACAATGAATGTAAATTTTGAATACTACCGGATTTTTTATTATGTTGCAAAATACCACAACTTTACCAAAGCCGCACATGCACTCGGCAGCAGTCAGCCGAACGTGACGAGAGCCATGAACTGTCTGGAGCAGCAGATCAATACAACTTTATTTGTGCGCACCAACCGTGGCATTCAGCTTACCCCGGAAGGAGAAAAACTTTATACCCATATTTCCGCTGCGATGTCACAGATTTTTGCCGCAGAAGAGGAATTATCGGATAGTACGGGGCTGTCCCACGGAAGCATTGCGATCGGTGTCAGCGAGACCGCCTTAAATATTTTTCTTTTTGATAAACTCAAGGCGTTTCATATGACCTATCCAGGCATTCGCCTGAAACTGTACAATCACTCCACCCCACAGGCCATTGATGCCGTAAAAAGCGGAAAAATCGACTTTGCTATTGTATCAACTCCTGCTTCCGTGGAATCACCGCTCAGACAGATTATGCTGCAGCCTTTTCAGGAAATTCTTGTCGGTGGCACGACTTTTACCGCCCTTGGCAGCCAGGAACTGTCACTTGCAGAATTAAAGAACTATCCGCTGATATCGCTTGGGCGTGAAACAACGACGTTCCAATTTTATCATGCACTCTTTCTCTCTCACGGACTCGAACTTGCCCCTGATACCGAAACTGCCACGACCGATCAGATTCTCCCTCTTGTCAAATGCGAGCTGGGCCTGGCTTTTCTTCCGGAAGCAATGGCACGTGATTCTATTCAAAAAAGAGAAATTGTCCAGATATCACTGAAAGAAAACATACCGGAACGAAATATATGCATGGTATACGACTGTCAGCATCCGCTGAATGCAGCTGCCCGACAGTTCCGAAAAATGATTCTGGAAGATCATTTGTCATAGTTTGAAACTATGAACAAGCAACGCTTTTAAGTATTATACAATCCGTTATCGGCTTTCCACGGATTGGAACTTTACGCGAGTTAAAGTTCGCCTGTCTCATGTAACCGAAGCAGATTTTCAAATGCTATTGTTCATGGTGCAGAAGCTTCCGGTATGTCTGATCCATTCCAAACGCGCCAAGCGGTGCCGTAATGATGATTGCCATAACCGCTACCGACAGCACGATCTTTCCACATGCCAGCCCTGCTGCTAAAGGGACCGAGCCAATTGCAGCCTGTACCGTCGCTTTCGGCATATATGCGATCACACAAAATGCGCGCTCTTTCCATGAAAGATTGGTCTTTGCAACACAAAGCAATACACCACATGCACGAAAAAGCAATGCAAGCAAAATCATAACAATTGCAGCCGATCCCGCCTGCAAGGTATAACGGATATCCACTGCTGCACCGACCAATACAAATAAAATGACTTCCGCAGCAATCCACAATTTTCCAAATTTTTCTGACAACCGTTTTGAAACAAATGCCGTGCTTTTTAGCTTCAGCACACATGCCATACTTACGACTGCCAGCAGTCCGGAAACAGCCACTTTTCCTTCCAGCCATCCTTCTACCGCAACAAGCAAAAAGGAGACGCCAAGCACAATGATAACTTTCATGCTGTTTCGCACGCAATGCTTGTGTGCATAAGATGTCTCAAAAAACAAATACAGCCCATATCCCACGACTGCACCCAATAAAATTCCAAGCACAATAGAAACCGGTACATTTGCAAAATTCAATACATCCGCATTTCCGCCCTGTGCCATGCTCAAAAATGTCGTAAACAATACGATCACAAAAATATCATCGCAGGATGCCCCCGCCATGATCATCTGCGGAATTGCTTTCTCGGTGCCATATTTTGATTCCATCAGATTTACCATACGCGGGACTACTACCGCCGGAGATACTGCTGCCAGCACAGCGCCCATGACAGCCGCCTCTACACGGGTAATTCCCAAAATCCATGGTGCAAGCAACACATAACCGACAATCTCAAATGATGCCGGAACAAATGACAGCATAATTGCCGGTCTTCCCACCTTTTTCAAGTCATTCAAATCCAACGATAATCCGGCTTTCAGCAGTATAATGATCAATGCCATCTTCCGCAGATCCGCTGAAATTGACAAAATGGAAGGATCCAGAAAATCCAACACATACGGTCCCAACACAATTCCTGTAATAAGCATTCCTATGATTCTCGGAAGCTTCAGTCTCTGACAAATTGCACCCATTGCCAGCCCGACCAGAAAGATAAGTGCCAATGATGTTAACATAATTTTTTTTCTCCTTTTTGCACTAAAAAAGCTGATGGTTTCTGCGATGTTTTCATCGTAGAAGTCATCAGCTCAATAAGCAGTTCTGGTATTCCCAAGGGAGAACTTCATTCCCTGTATGGTGTAATCATACGCTTTCGGGGTGGTTCTGTCAACTGGTGTGGGGATTACTTTTTGTAATTTCAAATCATAATACTAACATTAACAATTGACACACAATGCTATTTATAGTACTATCTGTATATAAAAGAGACAGGTTTTCACCGTACAGTCTATGACTCAAGCGGGCCACTTGTTTCTTTTTTTATTGTTGTAAGATCCACAATAACAACTTCATTTCCATGCTCTCTGATGATTTCGATCAGATCCTGCGTTTTCATCCACACCGTCGCTGTATTTTCATTCGGATGAACACCTATCAATCCTTTGTTTTCTGTAAGTTCTCTATCAAAGAACACCTTTACCGCTTTGTCCTGGTCATTCAATATTCCCAACGGTGTCACCGATCCAGCAATCAATCCGAGTTTCTCCAACAACTCCTGCTCCGAAGCAAAACTCAATGGACGTGTCTGATATTGTTTTCGGAACTCTTTCAAATTGACTCTCTTACTGCCTTTTACTGTAATCAGGTAATAATTTTTCTTCTTGTCATCCCGGATAAAAAGCGTTTTTGCATCCGCTTCGGGATATGGAATTTCAATTTCTGCAACCTCTTCCATATTGTAGACTGCCTTGTGTTCAGTTACCTCGAACCAGATGTTTTTCTCCTGTAAAAATTGGTATACTTCCTGTTTGTTCATATCTCATCCTCAATTTGTTACTTGTAAATGTGTTCTGTTCATTTCCTCATCTGAAAGCAAAAAATATTTATACCGTACTTTTCCTTTCTGGTCAGGGACCGGATCATCCCATGTAACATCGATTTGATACCATACGCCATCTACTTCCACACGATTCCATGCATGATTGATGCCACCTGTGAAATCCCCATTGGATGTTGCTTCTCCGGAGACTAACTTACACGGAATATTCAGTTCATCCATAAATGCCTTAAATGCAGCTGCGTATCCCTCACATACGGCCTTTTTATTTATCAACACCCCTCTTGGGCTATAAGAATCTTGTGGAATTGTATCATTTACATAATTTTCATAATCATATTCGCAATTAAGAACGATATAATCATGTACCGCTTTTACTTTATCATAATCAGACATTTCTGGTGTAATAATATCCTCTATAATACAATCAATTTCATTCTTAATATCATTGTCAAGTAATGCAATATTATCAACTTCCCATATAGAACCCCCGTGCTCATAATTTGAACTGTCAGAATCCTTTTCTTTTGCCCATGTAGACATTGCGCCTAGAATACATATTGCAAATATTAACATAAGAATATGTGATGATCTCTTATTTTCCTTAAACTTGATTGTTTTTATAACATTTTCTCCTATCTTTCTCCGTATTTGTTTCTTTATTATCTTAACATAAAAAAGCGATACCACATAGATATTTCATCTATTGATATCGCCTTTTCTGCTAATTAAATACTCTCCAGTTATACAGAAGAAACACGCCCAGTATTCCTCCAAACATATAAATTACAGGTTCGCTTTTCTTTATTTCCACACATTTTGTTCCCGCATTACGAAATACAAGCGAAAATACCTTCCAGCAACAATATCCAACCAAAGCCCCCAGTGTATTCATCATTAAATCATCAATGTCTGTTGTCCTTATGTTGAATAACTGACAGATTTCTATCGTCAGTGACATCAGAAATCCCATCAAAACTACTTTTTTTGCATTTCTGAAATTTTCCCAGATAAGTGGCAATAAAAATCCAAGCGGCATAAACATAATAATATTTAAGATATATGTCATCGCGCCTTCGGAAGAAAATGGGATCAGATTAATACTGTTATCCAGCTTTCCATAAGTGATCAAATCCCAAATCGATCCGATTCCTGCGGCTTCCTGCACTGCAAGATATCCATAAAACATATAAATATAAACCCAGATAATATGTCGTACCTTGTACGCCTTATCTGCTATCATTCTTCTATTCCAAACCAGCCATACCGTTCCCGGCAATAAAAAGCAAACCAATGAATATATATAATATTGCATCCTCATATCCCCCTGTTTGCTTTTTATCATATTGTTTTGCTCATTAAGATTCAATGGGGTAACGAATTAAGGTTTCATGAAGAACTATAAATGTTTGTATGTTCCTTTTTCCGAATCTATTGATTTAAAGCATATACCAGCTGTGATACCGAAAAATGCTTTGGATTCAAGTAATTAACTTTACTGTCAATCAATTCCACACTATCATCTTTATCAATTGAGGCATCATAATATAATGTTTCAATTTTATTATCAGGAATCGAAGCTCCTGACAAAAAATAATTACCAATGTATGCTTCAAGCTTACCACATAACGATATCCAAGACGTATTCTGATTTTTATTTTGTTTATTGCTTAACATACTAATATCTATCATTCATGCCACCCCACAAACTATCGGGTTTACCACAATAGTTTGCATCAATAATACTTAATGTTTTTTCTATATTACCAGAACCAGTTAGTTCATTACCATCTTCATCAAACTTTATGTAATCCATGGTTCCCTTCGCTTTTTAAGACTATAGCTATTCTCCACTGATATTTTCATCAATATACTCAAAATATGGCTTCTTATTTACTTCTGCCTCATTTGCCAGATACCACTCTGCCGCTTCCTGCAAGCCCTCATCCAAAGGAATGGTTTTTCCATAAATCCGGTTCTGACGCTGCACATCCAGATAATATTCATAATCATGAAAACTAAAATAATTTCTCTGCTCGATATCCTCACAGACATTTACAAATTCAGGCTTTTTTCCAAGACATGCATAACATTTTGTCACCCATTCCCTGATGGAAACAGCCTCAACATTTCCAACATTTAAGATATGATCTGTTGGTTTTTTATCCATGATGACTTCCATCAGCCTGCACAAATCCCTGACATGAAAGAACTGCAGCTTCATGCCACCGTTTTTTGGCAGATAAAATTTACGGTCTGCTTTTGCGCAATCAAATACAAAGGCTTCCCTGTAAACATTATTCATTGGACCATACAAATACGGCGGACGGAGGATATATGCATCTGGAACTCTTTCCAACAGAGCATTTTCCGCCGCAATTTTATTCGTTCCATATGCGCCCCAGAATTTATTTTCCGCTTTTTCGCTGTCCTCAGAAAATGGCTGGGTTCCGTATTCCGGATACACCGCACTGGAACTGATCATGATATACTGATCAAACGAACCAAGCGCATTATAAAGATCTATGATATCAGCCGCATCATATGCAGTAATATCCGCCACCACATCAAAATGCATCGATTTTAATACAGCACCTAGATGATGCCGGTCTCCCTCGATCAGTTTCGCGCCTTTCACCTGCGGTCTGGAATTTCGATTGAGAACATAAACTTCATAATTCTGCTTAACAAAATATTCCGCTGCATACCTGCTGACGAACGTGGTTCCACCTGTAATCAATATTTTTTTCATGCTATGATTCCTTTCCTTTTGCTTCTACTATAGTTACTATATGCTATGTTTCACCATAATCTTTTGACCAGACAGATTCCCATATAAATGGATTCGTCCGTATCTCCTTGAAATTCCATCCTCCTCACATTTGCTACTCTGAATCGCCACGAACATAGAATGTAGCTCTTCCAGATCCCATTTTTAAAAGAACTCCTTCTTCTACCAATTGTTTTATAGCCAACTCTACTGATTTTACACCTATTGAAGGACATAACTCTGTAATATCACTTTTACTTAGCTTTCCCATTTTGCTATATACCGCTCGTCTAACAATTTCTTTTGCCGGAAGCTTTTCACTTACAAGCTCTACTCTTTCCTCAAAATCTCTATATGCAGCAAGAATAATTCTTAGCATATATTTTACAAAAGGAGTTACATCCTCCTTATTTTCGTGCCAACCTCCCTGACAATCCTCCAATGCTTTGTAGTACAAATCTTTATTTTTAGCAATCTTGCTTTCAATAGAGACATACTTGCCAACAACATATCCACTTCTATATAGAAGTAAGGCTGTAAGCAAACGGCTCATCCTACCATTTCCATCACTAAATGGATGTATGCATAAAAAATCATGTATAAAAATAGGAATAAGTAAGATGGTATCCAATTCTTGATTTTCAATCATTCGATTGTAATTCTCACAAATAGCATCTATTGCGGATGGTGTTTCATATGGTGCAAGTGGGGTAAAAAGCACATACTCTTTTCCTGTCTGCCCTTATACTCATGAATTTGTGCAACAAGCGAGATTATCTCACTATCCCATGTCTTTTCTTTCAATAATGAATAATCAAATACCCTCATAAATATCTCCTAAATCTTTATTTATCTCCTAAATTTTATATATTTTTAGGAGATAATGCAATTATTAGGATAAAAATCCTTGTTTTCATAGTATTACTGATTTCAAAAGGTATATTCAAATAACCTATCAGATCTATAACCCAATTTTGACTTTCATGTTACACTTTTTCCTATTTCTCATCCTTATTATCTATCGTATAGATAATACAAGCGATCCCTGCAATTACAGAAAATAAAATTGCTCCACTCATTGGCTCCTCTACTGCCGCTCCAATAAAGAAACCGACAATTCCCGCCATGCACATAATAATAACAGATGCTACTGTTCTAAATTTTTTCATATAAGATTACCTCCTTTTTCAATTGTACTTTTTACAGGAAACTAAGCTTTAAAGTTTCCCCATCTTCATCAACATTACATCCTTTTGATTTTTCTACCTTCAACTGAAGACCTGCTGCAAGGCCAACATTCTCGCCATCGTGAAAACCAATATTATTATTTACACAATAATCAATTATAAGTATCATAAATCCCTGCAATTGTGATGGTTCCTGCTTGAAATTCAATACTTCCATCTCATCAAAGCCGAATTGTTTCATACCATCTGTCCATCCGGAAATTCCTTCTTCTTCCTTTCCGATACCAGACCATACAAGCACCGGCAATGGTAACTCATCTTCCTTTACTATCTCACACATCTTTACAACTTTCTCAGGTTCATAAACAATTCCATTGGCATAGATACCGATATTATTTTCCATTTTTGACAAGGTGGAAACAACCTTAGAATAGAACATAGCCCTGTCTCTAATACTGTTGCCACCGGTAACCATGACGATCTCATGTGCTGTATGTGTTGCGGCTACACTTGCTCCATCCGGCCACATATAATTGTACTTCGCACATTCCACAGCTTCATCATCCGGGATTGCAAAATCCATATATCCAAACGTCAAGTGCAATCCTGTATCTGTGCAATATAACCGGGCATCAACGCCTTCCGTTGCCCCACCGTTTTCCGGCTGCGTATCATCATCACTTTTTATTTTCTCGCCCCAGTCTTTTTCAAACATTTCCAAAAACAGATCCGGCTCAAATACCGGTTTTGCTTTCAGAATAAAAGCGTGAAAGGCAGGTGCTTTTTTCTCCCTCTCTTTTTGCTCTTCCTCATTTAAAGCAATACTCTTCCAATACTGCTTTAAATATGTAAGCATTTGAGTTGCCTGCTCGATGTCGTTTTTTTCATCATAGCGCTCCTGCTCACTGAAAATACCCGAATCACTGTGAATAGCCATAAGCCACGGCGAAAATAATCCTTTTTTAAATCTAAAAATCAGACAGTGACAGCCTTCCTCATCCGTAAATTCCTTTACAAACTCCATTTTAAAAGGAGCTTTACCAAGCTCATTCGGATGTTTCAGCCAATCCGCAACCTCTCTCATTTCATTTTCATAGTTTGCCATAGATACTCTCCTCGTCTTTCGTTTCCTTTTTATTCCACATGAATATATCTTAACATAAAAAGGTGACACCACATAGATATTTCATCTTATGGCATCACCTTTTCCATAACTTTATTTTCAAGTACAAAAAAAGCACCAACCCCGTGGCTCGCATGTCCACAAAACCGGTACTTTATAGTGCGCGATCAGGGGTTCGAACCCTGGACACCCTGATTAAGAGTCAGGTGCTC
>ERZ1034976.1067-NODE-1067-length-22715-cov-32.427802_pt1 | contig 22715 bp, 21 predicted proteins | sample MGYA00520623_ERZ1034976 | MGnify/ENA primary metagenome ERZ1034976 (study PRJEB33766, sample SAMN09781774) | gut metagenome | biome: gut microbiome | host: Homo sapiens | place: Madagascar | study: EMG produced TPA metagenomics assembly of the PRJNA485056 data... | reverse complement strand
CCTTGCCAAGGTGGAGGTAGCGAGTTCGAGCCTCGTCGGCCGCTCCAGACAAACAGCAAGGAACCGGTTTACGCCGGCTTTTTGCTTATTATGGTGACGTGGCCAAGTGGTAAGGCAAGGGTCTGCAAAACCCTCATTCGGCAGTTCAAATCTGCCCGTCACCTCCAAAACTCCCGCAGGCAGGTCGCTCGCGGGAGTTTTTCTGCATATAGCCCCTTGGATTTTGTGCGATAGTTGATTCCCCATAAAAATAAGTGACGATATGAAAGTCTCATGCCCTGTAAGCGTGCATAACAAAATGCTTACGGGGCGTTTTGCTTTCCGGCAAAAATATATTACCTTGCGCCTTTCATTGTAAAAACAACAGGTATTGTTTTTAGCAGGCACCAAAGGTCAAACAGTACAGAGCAGTGATTGATATAGATCAAATCATATTTGAGCTTTTCTGCAGGGTTCAAATCATAGCCGCCATTGACCTGCGCGTAACCAGTCAGGCCCGGCATAACCTGCATACGGCTGCGGAAGTTCTCGACTTTGCCGTCAAGGTTGTCATAAACAGTGGGGCGTTCGGGGCGCGGGCCAACAAAGCTCATTTCGCCCATAAAGATGTTGAGCAGCTGCGGCAGTTCGTCCAGGTGGGTCAGGCGCAGGATATGGCCAACGCGGGTAATGCGTGTGTCGTTTTCACTGGTCCACTTCGCATCATCCGGGGCAGTGCTTTGCTGCATAGAACGGAATTTGTAGATAGTAAAAGGCTTCCCGCCGTATCCAAGCCGTATTTGTGTGTAAATGATCTTGCCGGGGGAATCCAGCCAAACAACAAGCGCAATCACAGCCATGAGCAGCGCGCAGGTAACAAGCAGAACCAAAGAAAATACAAGATCAAACCCGCGTTTGAGGATGAGATAGCTCATCCTGCGCAGTAAAGGTGCAAAAGATGAGCAGCTGACGGGGCGGGGTTCCATAGCCGAATGATACATGCGGCATCGACCTTTCTGAAATGTATGGGGCATGGCAAATACAACAAAAGCTATTTACAATGTTAACCCAAAATATACTCAAAATCAATATGTTTCGACAAGATTCATGAAGAAATATTATGAGTGTACGTTAAAATACAGTATAAAGATACATCTGATATGAATTTTTATGTTTGAACGAAGAAAAAAGCTCCCAGCTTGTACCAGCTGGGAGCAAATGATAATGAAAAGGAGACGTTAATAGATTGCACATCCGCGTCTGCTGTTTTCTTTTACCAGATAAAGAGCTTTGTCAGCATCCTTGAAGATGAATCTGCTCGATTTTTTGCGGTCAGTAAAAGCAACGCCAACGCTGATAGAAACAGGGGAAAGACCGGAGTCTTTCTTGGGGAGTTCATCGTTGATAAACCTGTTGCCATCAATAATATCGTCGAGGAAATACGCAAATTTGCGATAAATAAGAGGAATTGAACGATAAAAAACAATGTCCTCTGCTGCTTGCGGCGGGAATGTCTGCTGCCATATTTTTGACCGGATGCCAGAAAAAGGTCGAAAGGCATCCTTTGTATCTCGTGTCGGCATGACGGTGCTTACCGTTGTGCTGATTGTTTTGTTCTTCTTTATCATGATGCTGGTCAGCCGCATTCAGGGTACGGCCCGCGTGGTCAACTATGCGGGCTTAGTGCGCGGCGAAACCCAGCGCATCATCAAACTGGAAGGTGCAGGTCTGCCGCAGGACGGCATGATTGAGGATGTTGCCTCCTTTGCTGCTTTCGCTGCGCGATTGAACAGATCGCGGTTTCGGCCAACGAGAATCTTTCGGTCAATAATGATATCAGCGTTTCGCTGTCCATCACGTTCTATGAAAAGCAGATCGAAAAATAAGCTGCCGCCAAACGCTTGACAAAAGCGGCAACATATGCTAATTTAGTAAGCAGTTAAATGCAAGGACGGGAACGAGTAACCGTTTTGCTGTATGCGAAAGAGAGGCCCCGGTTGGTGTAAGGGGCTGGCAGGCAAAGCGGTGAATACATCCCTGAGCAGCAGGCTGAACGCCTTTAATTAAAGGCTGTTAGGCTGGGCCGTGTGCGCACGTTACAGCGTTTGGGTGTCGCAGTTGTACACTTTGGCTACCGCACCCGCGAAGGCCCGCCGCCGTGAGACACGGGCAAACAGAGGTGGTACCGCGTATTTGATCGCCCTCTGCCAAATTCAACATTTGGCAGGGGCGTTTTATTTTTTGCCCTTGCCGCACAAACCAAGGAGGATGCACCCCATGACCATTTATGACGAACTGAAAGCCCGCGGCCTGATTGCCCAGGTAACGGACGAGGAAGAAATCAAGGAAGTAATCAACAACGGCAAGGCTACTTTCTACATCGGCTTTGACTGCACAGCCGACAGCCTGACCGCCGGCCACTTTATGGCCCTGACCCTGATGAAGCGCCTGCAGATGGCAGGCAACAAACCCATTGCCCTGATTGGCGGCGGCACCACCATGATCGGTGATCCTTCTGGCCGTACCGACATGCGCAAAATGCTGACCAAAGAGGACATTGACCATAACGCCGAGTGCTTTAAGCGCCAGATGGAGCGCTTTATTGAGTTTGGCGAAGGCAAGGCCATGATGCTGAACAACGCTGACTGGCTGCTGAACCTGAATTACATTGAGCTGCTGCGTGAAGTTGGCCCCTGCTTCAGCGTGAATAACATGCTGCGCGCCGAATGCTACAAGCAGCGCATGGAGAAGGGCCTGTCTTTCCTGGAATTCAACTACATGATCATGCAGAGCTACGACTTCTACCACCTGTTCCAAAATTACGGCTGCAACATGGAGTTTGGCGGCGACGACCAGTGGAGCAACATGCTGGGCGGCACCGAGCTGATCCGCCGCAAGCTGGGCAAGGATGCTTACGCCATGACTATCACGCTGCTGACCGACAGCCAGGGCAAAAAGATGGGTAAGACCGCCGGCAACGCCGTTTGGCTTGACCCCAACAAGACCAGCCCGTTCGAGTTCTACCAGTACTGGCGTAATGTCGGCGATGCGGATGTACTCAAGTGCATCCGCATGCTGACCTTCCTGCCGCTGGAGCAGATCGATGAGATGGACCACTGGGAAGGTGAGCAGCTGAACAAGGCCAAGGAAATCCTGGCTTACGAGCTGACCAGCATGGTGCACGGTGCCGAGGAAGCTGAAAAGGCCCAGAGTGCAGCCCGCCAGCTGTTCAGTGGCGTAGCCGACCACGAGAACATGCCTACCACCCAGCTGGATGCCGCATTGGTCAAGGACGGTAAGGTTGGCCTGCTGGCTGCCATGGTTGGCGCCAAGCTGTGCGGTTCCAACCGTGAAGCCCGCCAGCTGGTACAGCAGGGCGGCGTTCTGGTGGACGGCGAGAAAGTGACCGACCCGACCTTTGGTCTGACGGTTGAGCAACTCCAGAATGGTGTTGTGATCAAAAAGGGGAAAAAGACCTACCACAAGGTAATGCTTTGATTGTCTGAATTTATAAAATGAGCGCGCAGGCTGCTGCATCCCCGGCACACCGGGCGGCAGCCTGCCGCTTTATTTTTGGCGCATACCTTGCCCCCACACGAGATTTAGGATATAATAAAAGGGTACGAAAAATGCGGCCGGGGGAGCAACCATGCCAAAAGATAAGCTGAAAACAATTTATGTGTGCAACCAGTGCGGCGAAACCAGTCCCCGCTGGCTGGGCCGCTGCCCGTCCTGCGGTGCATGGAACACGATGACCGAAGATGTGGTGGAAGAACCGGCAAAGTCTTCTTCCGGCCGCGCTGCCGCGCCGGTACGTGTGACGGGTCAGACCAGCCTGAAACCGTTGAAACTGAAAAACGTAAGCACGACCGAAGAAAAAAGCCGCATTGTAACTGGCATTGCAGAGCTGGACCGCGTGTTGGGCGGTGGCATTGTGCTGGGCAGTGTGATTTTGATTGGCGGCGAACCGGGCATCGGCAAATCTACCATTCTGCTGCAGCTGTGCGGCGAAGTAAGCCGGACGCGCTCGGTTCTGTATGTGACGGGCGAAGAATCCGTACGGCAGATCAAGCTGCGTGCCGTTCGGCTGGATGTGCCGCAGGATAATATCTCCATTGTGGCGGAAAGCGATGTGGATGAAATCTGCGGGCTGATTGAACAGATGAAGCCGGATCTTGTAGTGATCGACTCCATCCAGACGATGCGCTGCACGGATGTGGCGTCGTCCTCCGGCACGGTCAGCCAGGTCAAGGAAAGCTCGGCGCGCTTCTTGAATGTGGCAAAAACGAATGAGATACCGACCTTTATTGTCGGCCATGTCAACAAAGACGGTGCCATTGCGGGTCCCAAAGTCATGGAGCACATTGTGGATACTGTGCTGTACTTTGAGGGCGACAAGACCCTGCCGTACCGCGTGCTGCGCGCCGTGAAGAACCGTTACGGCTCCACCAATGAGATCGGCATGTTTGATATGACCGGCAAGGGACTGGAACAAATCGAAAACCCCTCGCAGGTCATGCTGGAAGGGCGGCCGATTGGCATTTCCGGTACCTGCGTTGCCTGCGTGATGGAAGGTACGCGGCCAGTACTGAGCGAGATTCAGGCACTTGTAACGAAAACGGCGTTTCCAAGCCCACGGCGCACGGCAAGCGGGTTTGACTATAACCGTATGTATCTGCTGCTGGCCGTGCTGGAAAAGCGCGCGGGCTATGTGTTTGGCAACCAGGATGTGTATATCAACATCATTGGCGGTCTGAAACTGGACGAGACTGCCTGCGATTTGCCGATCTGCCTGGCAATGGCATCCAGCCTGCTGGATCTGCCTGTACCTGAAAAAACACTGGCCATTGGTGAAGTGGGCCTGGGCGGGGAAGTGCGCAGCGTACCGCACCTGGAAACCCGCCTGCGGGAGGCCCAGCGCGTGGGCTTTGATACCGCCATTGTGCCCAAACATAACCTGAACATGCTGGATGCTGCGCAATTCCCGGGGCTGCGCCTGGTGGGCGTTGCATACCTGCGGGAAGCCATCAATGCAATCAAAATCAATAAATAATAAGGTATGGGCAGCGACCCAAACCAAGAGGAGTATATCATGAGCGAACAGGAAAAGAATACGACCCCGGCACAGAATGCAGCCCCGGCAGCACCCAAACCGCCGAAAATTGATAATGCAGCGCTGAAAAAGGCTGCTGCGGCCCTGCGTGAGGAAAACAATCCGCAGAACTTTAATGCGGTTATCAACCTGATGATGCGCGGTGTATTCCTTGCACCGGCTAAGATTGAAATTGGCGAAAACGCTCCTAAACCGGACGAAAATGGACGAATCCAGCTGCCAAAAGACACCAAGGTGACCTTTGCGCTGCTGAAATCTGGTGATGGAAAGTCTTTCTTTACCGCGTTCACCGATGCAGAAGAACTGGATAAGTGGCAGAATAAGCCCGCTGGTCAGGTTATGCTGCTGCGCTTTGATGATTACGCCCGGATGCTGAACGGTAACGACCATGTGGCAGGTTTTGTGCTGAACCCGTTCACGGATAACCTGCGCTTTAACTCGGATATGGTTGCATCTTTGCTGAAACAGCGCAATGCGATGCTGGAAAAAATCAAGCAGACCGCCGCGCAGCAGGCAGCCCAGCGCAATGCACAGATCAAGCCCGGCGATAAGGTGACGATCGTGGAGCCTTCGGTATACCCGGATGAATTGGTCAACCCGCTGTGTGCCGAGTTGGAGAAGTACCCGATGGTGGGAGCCGCATACCTGCAGATCATGGTGATCAACGGAGCAACCAAGAGTTATCTTTTGGTTCTGGATGCACCCAAGGACGATGCACTGTTCAAAGCTGCAGGTGATGCAGCGCGCCCGTTCCTGGTCAGCAATGAGAAAAAGATGAACCTGAACATCACAATTTCTACTTCGCCGCTGGGCCAGCAAGGCATGCGCGGCAGCGAGCCGTTTTATATTAAGGGCCAGGGCCGTGTAGATAATCTGGGTGATGACGAAGATTGATAAACGGCTGAATTTGGTATCGAATGATATGCCATGGTGATGGCTGCGATAGACCTATTGGATGAACATCGCAATAAATAAGTAAATAAAATAAAAATGGGCAAATAAAAGAGCGAACGGAAAGAAGAATAAAACCAGGAGCTACTGGCATGCAGAGAACACACGAAATCTTGAATCTATCTACAAGCGGGTGCAGGATTTCGTGTGTTTTTGCATGACATGCAATTTCGCTAAAGGCAAGTTTAGCGAAATATAGAGGAGGGCTTTACTCACAATAATGAGTACATACATTGATGTGGCGCACCCAAACCGGCATGCGCCGTATACGGATATTCCGGATCTTGTTATGGATTATCTGCATTATCTGGATGTTGTCAAGCTGCGTTCGCCGCGCACCATTAACGGTTACTATCTGGACCTGCGCGGTTTCTTCCGCTATATGATGATGGTTTGGAACCTTGCGCAGCCAGATACACCGCCGGAAGAAATTGACTTGACCCATATTACCAAACGCCAGATCAGCACCGTTACCAAACGGGATATTATCAATTACCTGGATTACGCCCGCAGTAATGATAACGGTGCCAAGGCCCGTGCCCGCAAGCTGAGCGCCCTGCGCGGCTTTTTTGGCTACCTTTGCCACCAGATCAATGAACTGAGCGAAAATCCAACGGATAATATCAACCTTGGCAGCCCAAAGAAATCCCTGCCCAAATATCTGAGTGCCAGTGAAAGCATACGGCTGTTAAAAAATATACAAAGTGACTTTTATGAACGGGACTACTGTATTATTGTCTTTTTCCTGAATTGCGGTATGCGCTTGGCGGAACTGATCACAATCAATCTTGGCGATTTTAAGGACGATACTATTAAAATTACCGGCAAAGGAAACAAAGAACGCCTGGTGTACCTGAACACCGCGTGCCAGGCTGCGTTGGAGCATTACCTGCCCGCGCGGGCTGCGCTAAACAACCTGCGGGATAAAGAAGCACTTTTTGTATCCAAAAAGACTGGCAGACGCTTAACAGCGCGCCGTGTGGAGCAGATTGTTGCCAACTGCCTGAAATCAGCGGGCTTGGACAATATGGGTTATTCGCCGCATAAACTGCGCCATACCGCCGCTACACTCATGTATCAGGGCGGTGTGGATATGCTGGCCATCAAGGAAATCCTGGGGCACGAGAATGTATCCACGACGCAGATTTATACCCATATCAACCAGCAGCAGTTGAAACAGGCGGTGGAAGCCTCTCCCCTTGCGGATACTGGCTATATTGCACCGCAGTCCAAAGCGATGACGGATTCAAAGCAGGACACTGGCGAAGAGGACAGCTGAACCGGAAAACATAAAGCTGCTGACAGCGCACCCTAGCAGGCAAAGCAGATAATGTACAGATAAGCGCCGGATTGCGCCGTTGAGCGCACAACGGCAGCCGGAAAAAACAATGCTGGACAGGCTTTGACTTACCCTGCACGAACTATGCGCAAGCCAAAGCATGAATGCCGACAGCACAAGCTCCGGCAGGCAGTTCAGGAGCCAATAAACAACAAGCGCACGTGCCCCGCCGGACGCATAAATGGCGGAAGCGCACACACCTAATACAGTGCCCTTGAACGCAAAATAAGCCCCCATAAAAATGCTGCCCCACAAATGGAACCCGCAGAGATAGATCAGCGATGCCTGCAAAAACGCCGCGGCAAACCAACTGCACCAGACAGACCAGAATGCCGTATAACTTTGTGCGGCCATGACATGCTCTGTAAGCGAAGTGAAAGCACCGTGGAGCTCAAACCGGCCGAGCGGAATGCCGGCGAGGTACCCGGTCAGAAACGCAGAAGAGAAAGCGAATAGATCGTTTTTGCCCGCAAGTTTTTGTATGCCCAGGGCAGCAGCCGCACCGGCGGATGAACCGTTGTTAAGAGCCCTTTTGGGCGTGTAAGGGGCCGGTGCTGGCCGCGGGGCGCGCATCAGCGTTCGGGCGCAGTGTTCCCTGCTGCGCCCAATGCACTCAGCACGCCGCCTGCGGTGCCGCCGAACAGCAGCGCTGCAAGTAAGGCAAGGTTCACATGATCAAATACAAGCGGTTTGCCGCTCAAAGCGGTAGTGAGGCTCAAACACAGCGCATAAAAGACGCCCACGGAAACACCGCATAAGAGCCGTTTTTGAGCAATACCGTTCGCAAGAACGAGACCGGAAAGAACAGCCCCCACCGCCACGCTGGCACAGGTTGCCGGTTTGACAAGTTCCAGCGAGAGTGCAGTATGGGCAAAAATCTGTGCGGCCAAAGCGAAAAGCAGGATGGCGGTACCCACGCCGCAGCCGAAACTTTTGATCAGCAGCCAAGATAAATGGCCGCTGGATTTACTGCGGACTTTGCAGATATGACTTGATCGAAGTTTGGCAGATGAAGCCCTTGAATTAGCAGCAAACATAAAGAAAACGCCCCCTTTGCATGGTACAAACTATGCAAAGGGGGCGTTTGTTATTCAGGTAATACAGTCAGAACCAATCAGTTCTTCTTTGCAGGAGCATCTTTCTTGGCGGTATCTTTTGCAGTGTTGCCCATGTCCAGCTTCTCAACGGAGGAAATAGCGGAACGACGGAAGCGAATCTTCACACGGTCGCTGGTGGTTTCCAGAACAAAGGTGTCGTCCTTATCGTTGATAGCGGCAACGCGGCCAACCACACCGCCGATGGTAACAACGGTATCGCCTACTTCGATGGAAGCGCGCATGGCAGCATCTTTCTTGTCCTGCTTTTTCTGGGGCAGGTACAGGATGATGTACATGAACACAAGGATCAGGACCATCGGCAGGAAGGTGACAAGCAGGCTGGCGGTGCTGGAAGTATCAGCGGTCAAAAATTCGATCATAATGTGGAACTCCTTAAATTTTGATTTTACAGTATTTCTATTATTATACAGGCTTTCACCATAAACCGCAAGGGGGTAAAGCAAGGAAACACGGAATCCGCTTAAATTCTGGAATCCAGAAGATGCACATACTTATCATGGAACTGCTGGAATGTGCCGTTATCCAACGCTTCACGAATCCGCTCCATCAAATGATTGTAGAAATACAGGTTGTGCATAACAGCCAAACGCATACCCAGCATTTCATCTGCCTTTTGCAGGTGGCGGATGTAAGCGCGGCTGTAATTGCGGCAGACCGGGCAATCGCACTGCGGGTCAATGGGCTGTTCGTCACGCTCATATTTCAGGTTTTTAATGTTGATGATGCCGTTCCATGTGAACAGGTGGCCATGGCGGGCGTTGCGGCTGGGCATGACGCAGTCAAACAAATCTACGCCGCGGTACACGCCCTCAATGATGTTGCCGGGGGTGCCAACGCCCATCAGGTAGCGGATCTTATCCGCCGGGGCGTAAGGTTCTACCGCGCTGATCACATCATACATCACTTCGGCAGGTTCGCCGACAGCAAGGCCGCCGATGGCATAGCCGTCCAGGTCATACTCGGCAATCTGCTTCATATGCTCAACGCGCAAGTCTTTGTAGGTGCAGCCCTGATTGATGCCAAACAGCAGCTGGTCCGGATTCACGGCCTTGCCCTCGTGCTTCAGGCGGGCCATTTCCGCCTTGCAGCGCAGCAGCCAGCGTGCGGTACGCGCGCAGCTGTTTTTGGCGTAATCATATTCAGCGGGGTTTTCTACACATTCATCAAATGCCATGGCAATGGTGGAGCCAAGGTTTGCCTGAATCTGCATGCTCTGTTCCGGCCCCATAAAAATGCGGTGGCCGTCCAGATGGGAGTTGAACGTTACGCCTTCCTCGGTAATGTGGCGCAGCTTGGCAAGGCTGAACACCTGAAATCCGCCGCTGTCGGTCAGGATCGGGCCGTCCCAGCGGGTAAACTTGTGCAGGCCGCCCATATCGGCAACGACCTGATCACCGGGACGCAGGTGGAGATGATAGGTGTTGCACAGCATGACCTGTGCGCGGATCTCTTTCAAATCATGTGCCGAAAGCCCGCCCTTGATTGCGGCAGCAGTGGCAACGTTTTGGAAAGCAGGTGTCTGAACCGTGCCGTGCACAGTCTGGAACTCGCCGCGGCGGGCTGCACCCTCTTTTTTAATCAGGCGGTATGGCATAAATGGTGTTCTCCCCTGTTTTGTCATTTCATTTTGTTCAAAAACATGCGGCGCCAGAGTGTTTTCCTGCGCCGCTTTGTGGTTTTATTATACTGGAAGCAGTAGGATAAGTCAACCGTTCCGCAAGGCGGGCTTATTGAATGAGCATGGCGTCACCAAAGGAAAAGAAACGATATTTTTCCTGCACAGCAACCTTATATGCGGCCATGGTTTTCTCATACCCGTAAAACGCAGAGATCAGCATAATCAGAGTGCTTTCCGGCAGGTGGAAGTTTGTCACCAGGCCGTCAATAGCGTGCAGCTCTACACCGGGGTACAGGAAAATATCGGTAGTACCGCTGCAAGGGACGATCTTGCCGTACTTGGCCCAGACGGCTTCCAGCGTGCGGCAGCTGGTGGTACCAACGGCGATTACGCGGTGGCCGCTGGCGCGCGCAGCGTTGATGGCTTCGGCAGCGGCATCATCCACGCAATACCATTCGGTGTGCATCTGGTGCTCCTGAATATCATCCTCGCTGACAGGGCGGAAGGTGCCAAGGCCAACGTGCAGGGTCACTTCCACAATGTTGACCCCCTTGGCACGGATGGTATCCAGCAGTTCCGGGGTAAAATGCAGCCCGGCTGTGGGGGCAGCCGCGCTGCCAAGCTCTTTGGCGTATACGGTCTGGTACTGGCTCTGATCCTCTAGCTGGCGGGTGATGTACGGCGGCAGCGGCATTTTGCCGAACTCATCCAGCTTTTCGTACAAAGTCTGGGTATCGTATTGGAAGGTTACATATTTGTTGCCATCCGGCAGGGTCTCGTCTACTGTGGCCGTCAGGGAGCCGTCACCAAAGCTCAGCTTGGTGCCAGCCTGCATCCGGCGGCCGGGACGGGCCAGGCATTCCCAGGTGTCACCGTGGGCCTGGCGGAGCAGCAGAACCTCGCACACGGCGCCGGTGGGCACTTTAACACCCATCAAGCGGGCAGGCAGAACCTTAGAATTGTTGACGACCAGCACATCTCCGGCGTTCAGGTATTCCGGCAGGTCATGGAAGATGCGGTGTTCGATCGTATCGTTTTTGCGGTCAAGCACCATCAGGCGGGCGCTGTCACGCGGGTCAGCGGGCTCCTGGGCAATCAGTTCTTTGGGCAGGTCATACCAAAAATCTTTCTTTAACATTGTTTTGCTTCCTTTTTGCGTTGACAAGTTGGCCGCGCAATGCTATTATTGAGGCATGCAGGCGGCGATTGTATCTTACAGCAGCCGCCATGCGGCACAGAGGCGCGGATTTCATCAGTATATTCCCTTTTATGCCAGCCAAAGGCTTGTGGGGAATGGAAAGGGACGTCCGCCGAAGGCGGTGCACGGCACGCATCGTTCCTGGGCCCGCAGCCGAACAGGGGCGGGACTGTCACGTTAGGATTAACGTGTTGCGCTGTGCTCATGCAATGTATCATTATATTGCATTTTGTGCCGGTTTTCAAGCCGGTTTTTTTATTATCTCGTGTTTGGCAGCAAAATGGCTTGAATGCGGCGGCGGGTTTGTGTTTACCCCCTGCAAACCTGCGGCGGCAGCTGCATATAGGTAATGGTATGGGGCTGGGAACAGAAGCAGAATCCCCAAATGTGCGTTGGGGTTCTGGAGGAAAGGATGGCAGTTTAAGATGAAACAGTACAAAGTTGGCGTTGTTGGTGCAACTGGCATGGTGGGCCAGCGTTTTATTACCCTGCTGGAAAATCATCCCTGGTTTAAGCTTACGGCTCTGGCTGCATCGGCACGCTCCGCAGGCAAGACCTATGAGGATGCTGTCGGCAGCCGCTGGCTGATGAAAACACCGATGCCGGAAGCAGTCAAAAAGATGGTGGTTCTGGATGCTTCCAAGGTGGAAGAAGTTGCTGCACAGGTGGATTTTGTGTTCTGTGCAGTCAACATGAAAAAGGACGAAATCAAAGCGCTGGAAGAAGCTTACGCCAAGGCAGAATGCCCTGTGGTTTCCAACAACAGCGCACACCGCATGACACCGGATGTTCCGATGGTAGTGCCTGAAATCAATGCAGACCACCTGGAGATCATCCCCGCACAGCGCAAGCGCTTGGGCACCAAGCGCGGCTTTATTGCCGTCAAGTCCAACTGCAGCCTGCAGAGCTATGTGCCTGCCCTGCACCCGCTGATGAAGGATTACGGCGTAACCAAGTGCCTGGTCTGCACCTATCAGGCAATCTCCGGCGCTGGCAAAACGTTTGAGACTTTCCCCGATATCCTGGATAACGTGATTCCCTACATCGGTGGTGAAGAAGAAAAGAGTGAGCAGGAGCCGCTGAAGCTGTGGGGCCACATTGAGGGCGATAAGATTGTGCCCGCAACTGCACCTTCCATTACGGCCCAGTGCCTGCGCGTACCGGTATCCGATGGCCACATGGGCGCAGTGTTCGTAAGTTTTGATAAAAAGCCCACCAAAGAAGAAATCCTGAAAACCTGGAAAGAATTTCATGGCCCGGCGCAGGATCTGGACCTGCCCAGCGCACCCAAACAGTTCCTGCATTACTTTGAAGAAGATGACCGCCCCCAGCCCAAGCTGGACCGCATGATCGAAAACGGCATGGCTGTCAGCATTGGCCGCCTGCGTGAGGATACCCAGTACGATTACAAGTTTGTCTGCCTGTCCCATAACACGCTGCGCGGCGCAGCAGGCGGTGCAGTTCTGCTGGCAGAACTGTTGGCCGTTAAGGGCTATTTTGACTAATCATCCCCTAGATTGAAGGAGAAACATTCCTTATGAAACAACCTGTATTTACCGGTGCTGCTGTTGCCATCATTACCCCCATGCACGCAGACGGAACCGTCAACTTTGAGGAACTGGGCCGCATTATTGATGATCAGATTGCACACGGCACGGATGCCATTGTGATCTGCGGCACCACGGGTGAATCCGCAGCGCTCAGCCACGAAGAGCATGTGGAGTGCATCCGTTTTGCTGTGAAGCATACCGCAAAGCGCGTTCCTGTTATTGCGGGCACGGGCTCCAACGATACGGCTTTTGCCATTGAGATCTCCAAAGAGGCCGAGGAAGCCGGTGCAGATGCCCTGCTGCTGGTTACCCCTTATTACAACAAAACCAGCCAGGCGGGCCTGATTGCCCACTATACGGCTATTGCAAATGCCGTTACTCTGCCCTGCATCATTTACAATGTTCCGTCCCGTACCGGTGTGAATCTGCAGCCCGCCACACTGGCGGAGCTTGCCAAGCTGCCCAATGTAAACGCTGTAAAGGAAGCCAGCGGCAATATCTCCCAGGTTGCGGATGTTGCAGCCCTGTGCGGCGAGGAACTGAACATTTATTCTGGCAACGATGATCAGATTGTGCCGATCTTGTCCTTGGGCGGTAAGGGCGTCATCAGCGTGCTTTCCAATGTTGCGCCGCAGCAGGCACACGATATCTGTACCGCATGGTTTTCCGGTGACACGGCAAAGAGCCTGGAACTGCAGCTGAAAGCGCTGCCGCTGTGCCATGCCCTGTTTGCTGATGTAAACCCCATCCCGGTCAAATGGGCAATGAACCGCCTGGGCTGGAATGCGGGTTCGTTGCGTCTGCCCTTGGTGGAGCCTTCGGCTGCCGTGCAGCAGTCCCTGGAAAATGAGATGAAGGCTTACGGCGTTCTGAAATAAAATAATCACGACCAGGCCCGCAGTACCGCGGATTTGTTGCGGTGCCGCGGGCCTGTGCTTTGGAAAAGGAAGGAACCAAATTAAGATGACGGATTTGATTATTCAGGGCATTAACGGCCGTATGGGCCATACCCTTGTGGAAAAGATCTCTGCCCGCAGCGATTGCCGTATTGTTGCCGGTGTGGACCAGAAAGCCGGTCAGATCGGGGGTATCCCGGTTTACGCTTCGCTGGAAGATTTGCCGGAGGCGAAGGGAATTGTAATTGATTTTACTTCCCCTGCCGGTACGGTGCACGCGGCACAGTTCTGCGCGGCACATAACATGCCCTGTGTGCTTTGCTCGACCGGTTTGAGCAAAGAGGACGAGGCTGTGGTGGAACAGGCCAGCGAGAAGGTGCCGGTGTTCCGCAGCGCCAATATGTCGGTTGGCATCAATGTGCTGATTGAGCTGGCCCGCCGTGCTACCAAGCTGTTTGATGGCGAGTTTGATATCGAAATTGTGGAGAAGCACCACCACAACAAGCTGGATGCCCCCAGCGGAACCGCTTTGATGATCGCAAATGCCATCAACGAAGAGGCTGACGGCAAGTACGAGTATGTTTATGACCGCCACGCTGTGCGCCAGAAGCGCGGCGAGCAGGAACTGGGCATCAGCTCCGTGCGCGGCGGCGGCATTGTGGGCGACCATGATGTGCTGTTCTGCGGCCCGGAAGAAGTTGTGACCATAAGCCATGTGGCCCAGAGCCGCGGTGTGTTTGCTGATGGCGCTGTACAGGCAGCACTCTTCCTGGATGGGTGTGAGCCGGGTTACTACACCATGACGGATATGCTCAAGGGTAAAATGCAATGTCTTTAAGGTCCCATGAAGCTGCTGCGTGCGCAGTAATTGCAATTGGCGTGTGCGGTGTGTTGGTTGGTTCCCTGCTGGTAGAATCCATGCGGAACGGTCAAAGCAGTGCAAAAGCCACGGTAAGCACAGCACAAAGCACCGAAGAAGTGCAGGCACAGACAGAACCGACACAGACGCCCGCGCCAACACCTGAACCGGAACCGGTCGTACAGACAGTACACTTTTCTGCAACCGGGGATAACCTGATCCACGAGGGCATTTACAACCAGGCCAGGGCGCGCGGCAGTGACGGCCACTATGACTTTATCCCTGCCTATGAAAATCTGCGGGATTTTTACGCCGGGTTTGATGTGAACTGGCTCAACCAGGAAACGCTGGTCAATGATGATTATGAACCTTCCGGCTACCCGATGTTCTCTACGCCTGGGGATATTACTAATGCGCTGTATGATATCGGCTTCCGGGTGTTCAGCCTTTCCAACAACCACAGCTATGATAAAGGCGCTGGCGGCATTGCCTCTTCGATGGCACACTGGGCGGCTATGCCGGATGATGTGGTGTCCATGGGGTTTTATAATCTGGAAACCTATGATGACTATGTGTACCAGACAGTAAACGGCATTACCATCGGCTATCTTTCTTATACGGAGATGACCAACGGCCTGCCAACACCGTCCGGCAGTGAATACGGCGTGGTTTATCTGGACCAGAGGGATGTGATTGAAAAGCAGATCACGGATATGCGCCCCAACTGTGACGTTCTGGTCGTCAGCTGCCACTGGGGCGTTGAAGGCAGCCATACAGTTACGGATGCACAGCGCGAAACAGCCCAATGGCTGGCCGATCAGGGCGCGGACCTGATTATTGGTACCCACCCGCATGTGACGCAGACGGCGCAGTGGCTGACAGGAACGAATGGGAATAAGGCGTTTGTTGCCTATTCGCTGGGGAACTTTATCAATGCGCAGGATATGCCGGACAATATGATCGGTGCCATTCTGGATGTGACGTTCCAGAAAACAACCGCAGCAGATGGTACCGTTACCGTGAAAATTCAAAACCCGGTACTGCACCCGGTGATCACCCAGTATGAGCCGCATTATGCAAACATTCGGGTTTACCTGTATAAAAACTATATGGATGAACTGGGCGCTGCACATGGCAACTTTGCATTGAGCAGGGCTTCCATTGAACAGGTTTTGAATGGTTCAATCGATTCTGAGTTTTTATCGTTAGAATAAAACAAAACGAAAGGGGTATTTTTATGTACGGTGTCAGCAAAATCAGCAGCGAGCAGAATATTATGCTTACCACCTTCCCCGCTGCCCAATACAGCGCACAGAGCCTGGCAGAGCATTTGGAGGTGTTTGCCAAGGCAGGTATTGTGGTGGATATGATCTGCCAGAGCGCCCCGCGCGGTACGGCGGTGGATTTCAGTTTTACCACCAGCTACAGCAATTTTGCCGCAGTCATGCAGGCCATCCCGGCGGCTGCCAAGGCCAATCCCCCGCTGATTTCCGGCGGCTATACCAAGATCAACCTGTTTGGTGAGGATATGGTTACCAGTTGCGGCGTTGCAGCACGCGCTTTGGCCGCGCTGGCAAAAGTGAACGCAGAAGTTGTTCTGATCACCACCAGTGACCTTGACATTTCCCTGTTGATCCATCAGGAAGATGAAGATGTGGCACTGAATGCGTTGAATAAGGCGTTTGAGCTGTAAGCGCGTATACAGGGCAAAAGTCTCATATAAAATTAGAACAGCACCCCGGCGGTTTTATCCCTTTTTGTTGGGATATCCGCCGGGGTGCTGTTTTATTTAGGTTGAAAATGACTTATATTGAGTTTTGCTTGAAACGATTCGCATGCGGAGATACAACGATGTGCTTCAGGCTTTACCAAGAGTCATTTCCAGGAAATAAACCCACTGTTTTTCCCACCAATACCAGTCGTGGGAAACATCCTGGCCCCAGATGTCAACAATGGGATGGATATCCTTGCTTTCCAGAATATCCCGCAGCTGCAAGGTGGAACGCAGTAGTTCTTCTTCCCACTGGCCCTGGCCGCAGCACATAATGAACTTGTCCGCTTTGGCATACAGTTCTTTGTATGGGTGGTTATCTGGGAAATTGCGCATGTAATCACAGGGACTGTTGCGGTAAACAAGGTCATCCATATAGCCCTTAAAGAACATATCCGCCTGGTATAGGCCGCTCAAGGCAATGGTGCCGTTATACAGGTCGGGACGGCGCAAAAAGAGGTTGACGGCATGCCCGGCACCCATGCTGGCACCACCCACAAGAACTTTGCCCATGTGGTCCGGCCCCTGCTCCCGATTGATTTCCAGCGCACGGGGGGTCAATTCCTCGCAGACATAATTATACCAGCGCTCCTGCATTTCAATGCGGGGGCGCGCGGGGCCGTCATTGTCCCAGCTTTCGCGGTCAATGCTGTCTGCCGCGATGATCTGCAGCTTTCCGGCATCAATCCAGGGCGCTGCAAGGTTGCACATGTTGCGGTCTTCCCAGTCAAAAAAGCGGCCGCTCTGGCAGGGAAAAATCAAAATGGGCCGCCCGGCGTGGCCGTATACCTTGAATTCCATATCGCGGTTCAGGTAGCGGCTGTATTCTTTGTAATAACGGATCTGCATGATACTCTCCCGTCTTGTACGGCAAAGCCGCACATTGTATTTTTCGGCAGCGCTGGAATAGCAGCAAACTGCTTTACATCATTTGTAAAAGAACTTTTTATTTAGGCTTAACAACCCCACAAGCGGTTGCATAAACCCTGTGCGTGAGGATTTGAAAAGCCAGTAATAGATAACGGCAGCAGCTTCCCGCAGGTAACAGGTGAGTACACTGCGTAAAGGAATCCCGGCGGGCAGTGCGTGGGCTGTGGTAAAACCAGCCATAGCCGCGTATACCCCGCCGCGGTAGCAGTGGAATGCGTTGGTTACATAGACGACCGGCTCCTGAGCACTGATGCCCTGCTGGACAAGAATCTCTTTGGCAAAGAGAAAATTTTCCTCGGTGGAAGTGGATTTGCATTCCGCGAGAACGCGCTGGGAATCCAGTCCTTTTTCAATCAGATAATTCCGCATAGCCTGGCCTTCCGGCACCCATTCATCCCTGCCTTGGCCGCCGGTGGTGATGACCAAGGCATCTGGATGGGCAACGGCGTAGTCATAGGCTTTGTCGAGCCGGTAACGCAGCAATAGGCTGGGGCGGTCCTTGCGCAGACCAGCACCTAGGACGATCACAACTTTTTCTTGTCCGGTGGCGGGGTTGGCATAGCCGCTGAACGCTACAAAGCCGAGCAGCGCAGCATACAAAATGCCAAACACAAGCAAAAAGACGAACACAATTTTGCCGGGTATGGTACCGTGCAGCCAATGATGGATGGGCTGCTGCCAGATGGCATAGACATCTACTGCTGCGGTAAGCAGCCACACCAACAGGTTGCCCATGTTAAAGTTGGAAGTGAAAACCAGAGAAACGGAATAAATAAACAGCGCCAAGGCCAGCAGGCGGAGCAGAAATAACATGAAATGGCTCAATCCTTTTGTGGTGGTAACGTGTTTCGACATCATGCCTTGATTTCATTCCATACGCTGCACCCGGCCAGGCAGGCTTTTACATCCAGGGCATCGCATACGGTGTTGGCAATGGTGCCAAAGCAGTACCGGGTGCCAAGATCAACACCGTGGCGCAGGTTTTTGCCGTAAATCAGGAACGGAACATATTCGCGGGTGTGGTCGGTTGTTTTGGTGTAAGAAGGATCACATCCATGGTCGGCCGTTACCATCAGAATGTCATCGGGGCGCATCTTGTCCATAAATGTGGGCAGCCAATCATTGAATTCGGCTGCTGCTGCGGCATAACCGGCCACATCCCGGCGGTGACCGTACAGCATGTCGAAATCAACCAGATTCACAAAAGCAAGGCCGTCAAAATCACGGTCAGCCAATTCCATGGTCACTTTCAGGCCCTCCGTATTGCCGGAGGTGCGGATAGTTTCGCTCACACCCTTGCCAGCGAAAATATCGTGGATCTTGCCAACGCCGATGGTGGATTTACCAGCCTGCTGCAAAACATCCAGCATGGTATCTGCGGGCGGCACAAGGCTGAAATCATGGCGGCGCGGGGTGCGGGTGAAGTTGGCGGCACAATCCCCGACAAAGGGACGGGCAATCACGCGGCCAACGCCGTATTTGCCAACCAGCATGCGGCGGGCTTCGGCACAGATTTCATACAGCTTTTCTACCGGGACAATCGCCTCGTTGGCGGCAATCTGGAACACGCTGTCTGCGGAGGTGTATACGATCAATGCGCCGGTTTTCATATGTTCCTCACCATAGTCTTTGATGACTTCGGTGCCGGAGTAAGGCTTGTTGCACAGTACCTGATACCCGGTGCGGGCGGTAAACTCATCCAGAACTTCTTTCGGGAATCCATTCGGGAAAGTTGGCAGTGGCTCCGGGCTGAGCAGACCGGCAATCTCCCAGTGACCGATGGTAGTATCTTTCCCGGCGCTGGCTTCCCGCAGGCGGGCATAGCAGCCGATAGGGGCATCCAGCTTTGTGCCACAGGTTACACCGTCCAGATTAAACATGCCAAGGCGGGCCAGTTGGTCCCACTTGAAATTGGGGTGTCCGGCAATAGCGCCCAAAGTGTTGGTACCGGCATCGCCAAAAGCAGGGGCATCAGGCTCGGCACCAATGCCAAAGCTGTCAAGAACGATTAAAAAAATACGTTTTGCCATAGTGTTCAAGCTCCTTGTATTGTACCATGTTCCGCGGGAAAACAAAACGAGAACACGGATTTGTGTAAAAAAGCATGATCCTTTACGCCGTTCGCAGGGATAAGAAACTCAAATGGCTGATTTTTTGTATTGATTTTATTATACCCTATTCCCACCCAAAAGTAAAACAAAACCTTTTATTGTGCTTTGCAGTGTAAATTGAAGAGAAATACAGGATGACAAAACCGCAAGACGTACGTTGTAAAATCTGCACAAAAAATGTTTGCGCAAAGGAATGCGCGGCTTGTACTGGCTTGACCTTTGTATTATAATGCTTGTGTTAGGATTTTATATGGAAAGTACCTGCTGGAATACTGGACTTAAAACTCTGGCAGATAAAAATCCTGTACAATAGCATATTTTCAGGAGGGGTATTTATGCGCAAAACTAAAATTGTATGTACTTTGGGGCCGTCTACCGACCAGCCCGGCATTCTGCGCCAGCTGCTGGAAAACGGGATGAATGTTGCACGCTTCAATTTTTCGCATGGCGATTACGCGGAACACAAAGGCCGTTTGGATCAGCTGCGCGCACTGAGCAAAGAGCTTGACGTTTCCATTCCGGCAATGCTGGATACCAAAGGCCCGGAGATCCGCCTGGGCGAATTCGAGAACGGCAAGGAGCAGCTGACCGCTGGGCAGAAATTCATCCTGACCTCCCGCAATGTTAAGGGCACGAAGGAAATCAGCTCCATCACTTACAAGGACCTGCCGCATGATGTCAGTGTTGGTGGCCGCATTATGCTGGATGATGGCCTGATTTCCCTGCGCATCGAAAGCATTACCGATACGGATATCGTCTGCACCGTGGAAAATGATGGTGTGATCAAGACTAAGAAGGGTGTCAACGTTCCCGGTGTGCACCTGTCCATGCCGTATATGAGCCAGCGTGACCGCGATGATATCCTGTTTGGTATTGAACAGGGGTATGACCTGATCTCCGCCAGTTTTACCCGCAGCGCACAGGATATTATGGATATCCGCCACCTGCTGGATGAGCATAATGCCAATATCCGCATCATTGCCAAAATTGAGAACCAGGAAGGCATTGATAATATTGATGAGATCCTGAGCGTTGCCGATGGCATTATGGTTGCCCGCGGCGATATGGGCGTTGAAATTGACTATGCCGAAATCCCGTCCATCCAGAAGCACCTGATTGACCATGCCATGCAGATGGGCAAAATCTGCATCACGGCAACCCAGATGCTGGATTCCATGATAGTGAACCCCCGCCCCACCCGTGCAGAAATTACCGACGTTGCCAACGCCATTTATGACGGCACCGGTGCCGTTATGCTGTCCGGCGAAACTGCCGCAGGCAAGTATCCGGTAGAGGCCCTGAAAGCCATGGCAATGATTGCCGAAACCACCGAGAGCGATACCAACTATGAATCCCTGTGCCACCATGTCGGCATGGATTCTACCCGCCTGACCATCAGTGCCGCTGTCAGCCATGCGGCCTGCACCACGGCTTCGGATATCGGTGCTTCTGCTATCATTACGGCATCCAAGAGCGGTGAAACTGCCCGTCTGCTGAGCCGTTTCCGTCCGGATGCCCCCATTATTGCCTGCGTACTGGATGAAACGACATGCCGCCAGATGAACGTTTACCGCGGCGTGACTCCCCTGCTGATGGATTATGCCCATTCGACCGATGAGCTCATCAGCATGTCCGTCAAGGCGGCGGAGGATGCTGGCTTGATTCATTCCGGCGACCGTGTTGTGGTTACGGCAGGTGTTCCCGTTGGTGTTTCCGGAACCACGAATATGATTAAGGTACACTTGGTTGGGGATACCCTGCTGACCGGCATCGGCATCAATCCGGGCCTGAATGCCAAGGGCGAAGTTTGCGTTTGCCGCAATGCCGAGGAAGCCGCCAAGAAGTTCAAGGCAGGTCAGATTTTGGTGGTCCCGTTCACCACCAACGATACACTGCCGTATATGCGCCAGGCTGCCGGTATTATTGCCGAGGAAGCCGGTGCAAATAGCCATTCCGCCATTGTTGGTCTGACATTGGGTAAGCCGGTTATCATTGGTGCAACCCACGCAACCCGTACCCTGAAGGATGGCATGAAAATTTCGATGGACTGTGCCCGCGGTGTTGTACAGGCAATGTCTGAATAAGGAGCAAAAACATGGAACGCATTGCAAGCTTTTGTGTTGACCATAATACCTTGGTTCCGGGCATGTACCTTTCCCGCAAGGATGGAGATGTGCTGACCTGGGATATCCGCATGAAAACGCCGAACAAGGGCAGTTATCTGTCCCCTGCCTGCGCCCATACGATTGAGCATCTGTTTGCCACCTATGCCCGCAACAGTAAATGGAGTGAGCATGTGATTTATGTTGGGCCGATGGGCTGCCTGACCGGTTTCTATCTGTTGACCCGCGGCCTGACGGACGCCGAAGCGTTGGCGCTGACCCAGGAAAGCTTTGCCTGGATGGCAGAGTATGATGGTGATATTCCGGGCGCTTCCGCCGTTGAATGTGGCAACTACCTGATGATGGACCCGGTGGCAGCACGACTGGAATGCAAGGCTATGAGCGAAGTTCTGCAAAAGCTGGATGCCGACCATATGCGCTACCAGGAGAAGTGAGGCTCCGATAGCGAAACAGCGTAAAAGGCCAAAAGAATAAAGAAACAAAAAGCACATCCTGACAGGATATGTCACTGGCCAAATGCCGGCAGCAAAACCCTGTTGGGATGTGCTTTTTTGTATGACTTTCTATGAATGAAATGGCAAATTATTCGACCGAACCATATCCGTTCCGGGCACAGATAATCAAGAACTGGTCAATCTGGTCGCCGCTGGTAACCGTGACGATAAAATTATAAATGGTATCAAAGCGGACACGCGTGCTGTTATCTTCCGGTTGGGTCAGGAATACCATGTCGACCTGCTCGACCGGCAGCGCCAGATCATAAGCGGCCATGCCGCCTGCCACCGGCTGTACGAACTGGATATCGACCTGCGCCTTTGGTGCGGCAATTTCAAGCAGCGGGGCACTGTCGGTAGCGTATAACTCCATGATAGACTGCGGTTCCCCTGCTGCGCCGGGATTGGCCCAGTAAGAAGCAGTTTTCTCTTCCAGTGTGCAGCCGGATACCTGTACCGTGATGCCAGTATTTGGCAGTTCAGCCTGCCAAACAGGTTCGGTCGTTGATGTGCTGCCGCCGCATGCGGTCAATAGCAGAAAAAGGCATGCGGCAATAAAAGCCCAGAAACGTTTCATAGGATTTACCTGTTATGTGTTATGAAAGAAAATCAAAGGCAATACCGCATAATTCTAAGTGCCGATACGGCGAGCGAGGTGCGGCAGC
>ERZ1034976.1066-NODE-1066-length-22745-cov-7.625826_pt1 | contig 22745 bp, 24 predicted proteins | sample MGYA00520623_ERZ1034976 | MGnify/ENA primary metagenome ERZ1034976 (study PRJEB33766, sample SAMN09781774) | gut metagenome | biome: gut microbiome | host: Homo sapiens | place: Madagascar | study: EMG produced TPA metagenomics assembly of the PRJNA485056 data... | reverse complement strand
CCCACCATCGTGCGCGATTTTCAGGCGGTCATCTCCAAGGAGATCAAGGAGCAGATGCTGGAAAAGGAAGGCCGTCTGCCGGATGCTGTCATTGCCTGCGTGGGCGGCGGCTCCAACGCCATCGGCAGTTTCTACAATTTCATCGAGGATAAGAGCGTGCGTCTCATCGGCTGCGAAGCAGCAGGCCGCGGCATCGACACCTTTGAGACGGCTGCCACCATCAACACGGGGCGTCTGGGCATTTTCCACGGTATGAAGTCCTATTTCTGCCAGGATGAATACGGCCAGATCGCACCGGTCTACTCCATTTCGGCGGGTCTGGATTACCCCGGCATCGGCCCGGAGCACGCATGGCTGCACGACATCGGCCGCGCCGAATATGTAGCAATTACCGACGACGAAGCGGTGGATGCATTTGAGTATCTGGCACGCACCGAGGGCATCATTCCGGCCATCGAGTCCGCCCATGCCGTGGCCCACGCCATCAAGCTGGCACCCACCATGGACAAAGACAAGATCATCGTCATCACCATTTCCGGCCGCGGCGACAAGGATTGCGCCGCCATCGCCCGCTACAGAGGGGAGGATCTTCATGAGTAACATTGCAAAGGCCTTTGCTGGTGGCAAGGCGTTTATCCCGTTCATCACCTGCGGCGACCCGAATTTGGAGACCACCGCCGTAGCCGTCCGTGCCATGGCGGCAAACGGTGCCGACCTCATTGAGCTGGGCATCCCGTTCTCGGACCCCACCGCCGAGGGCCCGGTCATTCAGGGCGCGAACATCCGGGCCCTGAAGGCAGGCACCACTACCGATAAGGTGTTCGATCTCGTCCGCGAGGTGCGCAAAGATGTTTCCATCCCCATGGTGTTCATGACCTACGCGAACGTCGTGTTCTCCTACGGGGCCGAGAAGTTCATCTCCACCTGCGCAGAGATCGGCATCGACGGCCTGATTTTGCCCGACCTGCCCTATGAGGAAAAGGACGAATTCCTGCCCATCTGCCATAAATATGGTGTGGATCTCATCTCGATGATCGCGCCCACCTCCGAAAACCGCATTGCCATGATCGCCAAAGAGGCCGAGGGCTTTTTGTACATCGTGTCTAGTCTGGGCGTCACCGGCACCCGCAGCGAGATCAAAACCGACCTTGCGGCCATCGTAAAGGTGGTGCGGGAGAATACCAAAACACCCTGCGCCATCGGTTTTGGCATCTCCACCCCGGAGCAGGCCGCGAAGATGGCCGGCATCGCCGATGGTGCCATCGTGGGTTCGGCCATCATCAAGCTGCTGGAACAGTACGGCACCGACGCCCCGGAACACATTGGTGCCTATGTGAAACGCATGAAGGACGCCATCCGCGCATAAACCATCGTTTCGAATCATCTAATAAACAGGAAACCGAACACCTTCTCTGCGTACCCGGCAGAGAGGGTGTTTTTTGCTGTGTGCCCGGCGGCCAAAACTTGAAAACCAATTGGAGCAGAATGGACCGTTCCGGGCTGGAAAAAGCAGAAAGGGCCCGGTATAATAAAAGCAGCCGAAAGGCTTTTTTCGGGCTAATAAAGTTAGCTAAAACTAATCTTTCTGGGCGAAAGGCCGGACGGAACGTAACACATCGGGAGGGAACTTCATGAAACAAAAAAAGTCGAGCTGGATGAGCGCCCTGTTCGCCTACGCAAAAAATGCAAAAGGGGAGCTGGGACTGTCCGTTGTGCTGTCAGTCGTCAGCATCCTTCTGGGGCTGGTGCCGTTTTTCTGCATGTATCGGGTCATCTGTCTGTTCGCTGCGGGCACGGCCACGAAGGCTGCCGTCATCGGCTGGTGTGCGTGGTCGCTGGCAGCGTATGCGGGCAAGGTGCTGTGCTTCACCCTTTCCACCGGCATCTCTCACCACGCGGCCTACAACATTCTGGAAGGGCTGCGCTTGCGGCTGGTGGAGCGTTTTCTCCATGCACCGCTGGGCGAGGTGCAAAAGCACTCCATCGGCGAGATCAAGAGCATTCTCGTGGACAAGATCGAGAACATCGAGCCGCCGCTGGCCCACATGATCCCGGAAGGCGCGGGCCACATCGTGCTGCCCATCGTCAGCTTTATTGCGCTGTTTGCCATCGACTGGCGGCTGGCGCTGGCGGCGCTGGCCGTGATGCTGTCCATGTCCATGGTGGGGTCGCTGGCCAAGCTGGAAGTGTTCTCCGAGAACATGCGGCAGGTGAAAGCCACCGTGGAAAGCCTGGAAGCGTTCCTCGAAATGCCCGCCCTGCCGGAACCGGCCCAGCCTGCCGCTTTGCAGGGCACCGGTGTGGAGCTGAAAAACGTTCATTTTTCCTATTCGGCAGACGGCCCGGAAGTGCTGCACGGCATCGACCTGACCCTGCCGCAGGGCAGCTTCACGGCGCTGGTGGGCCCCTCCGGCGGCGGCAAATCCACTGTGGCAAAGCTAATCGCCCGGTTCTGGGATGTGACGCAAGGCTCCATCACCATCGGCGGGGTAGATGTGCGCCAGATGCCGCTTGCCCAGCTTTCCGGCCTTGTCAGCTTTGTCACGCAGGATAACTACCTGTTCCGCTGCTCGCTGCTGGAAAACATCCGCCTGGGCAACCCCGCTGCCACGGATGAGCAGGTGAAGACCGCTGCCCGGGCGGCCCAGTGCGAGGAGTTCATTGCAAAGCTGCCGCAGGGCTACGACACCCCGGCGGGCGAAGCCGGCAAACGGCTTTCCGGCGGCGAGAAGCAGCGCATCGCCATCGCGCGGATGTTGCTGAAAAATGCGCCCATCGTCATTCTGGACGAGGCCACCGCCTTCACCGACCCGGAGAACGAAGATAAAATTCAGCAGAGCATTGCCGCCCTGACCAGAGGCAAGACTCTGCTGGTGATTGCGCACCGCCTTTCCACCATTAAAAACGCGGACAACATTGTGGTGCTGCAAAACGGCAGCATCCTGGCCGAGGGCACCCAGGCACAATTGCTGGCAGACTGCCCGCTCTACCGCGACATGTGGCAGGCCCACATTGGTGCCAAGGCGTGGGCGGTTTCGTCTGCAGGAAAGGAGGAATAAACCATGTTCAAAACTGTCAAACGCATCATCGACTGGTGCGGCGAATTTAAGGGCAGGCTCTACGCGGGCTTTGTGGTGTCCTTTTTCTCCCACCTGTTCACGGCGCTGCCCATTATGCTGGCGGCCTACACCATCGGCCTGTTGCTGCAAAGTGCCATGGACGGCACGCCTTTTGATACCGACTGGGTGTGGAAAAGCCTTATATTATTGTTGGTGCTGGTGTTCTTCCGCTTTTTGTTCGATTACCTGCGCGCCCGTTTTCAGGAAGCCATCAGCTATGAGCTGGTGGCCCGGGATCGCCTTGCCGTGGGCGACGCCCTCAAGCGGGTGTCGCTGGGCTACTTCCAGCAGGTGAGCACCGGCAACATCCTCAACTCGCTCACCACCGGTCTTGGCACGCTGGAAGGCATGGGCATCCGCATGATCGACAGCTTCGTGGGCGGCTACCTGAACTTTGCGGTGGTGTTTCTGAGCCTGCTGGTGTTCAGCCCCCGCACGGCGGTCATTGCGCTGGCGGCAGCGGCAGTGTCGCTGGTGTTTCTGCTGGCCATCTCTCACTACAGTGCCCAGAATGCCCCCGTGGAAGCACAGGCCAACCGGGATATGACCGGTGCCATTCTGGAATACGCCCGGGGCCTTGCGGTGGTCAAATCTTTCGGCAAAGACGCCGCTGCGCTGGACACCATCCGCCAGTCCATCGCCGACAGCAAGAACATCCACCTGAAGATCGAATGGGGCTATCTGCCCTCCAACGCGCTGCACCTGCTGGTCCTCAAATGCGGCAGCGTGGGGCTGGCGCTTTCCGCCTGCCTGTCCGGACTGAACGATCAGATGGAGCTGCCGGTGGTGCTGACGTTCGTGTTCTTCTCCTTCAGCATCTTTGCCAGCCTCGAGCCCATCAGCGACAGCGCCCATGTGCTGAGCGTCATCGACGACGCCATGGACCAGCTGGACAAGCTGCGGGAGAACCACTTCATCGACAGCGACGGCAAAGATATCCCGCTGCAGCACTTCGACATTGCCTTTGACCATGTGGACTTCGGCTACGACAGCCGTCAGGTGCTGCACGATGTGAGCTTTACCATCCCGGAGCATACTTCCACCGCCATCGTCGGCCCTTCCGGCTCCGGAAAAACGACGATCTGCAGCCTGCTGGCCCGGTTCTATGACCCGGACAGCGGCAGCATCTCGGTGGGCGGCCACGATATCCGTCAGCTGACCTGCGACAGCCTGCTGTCCAACATCTCCATGGTGTTCCAGAACGTGTACCTGTTTCACGACACCATCCGGGCGAACATCTGCTTCGGTAAGCCCGACGCCACCGAACAGGAAATGATCGCCGCCGCAAAGAAAGCCTGCTGCCACGAGTTCATCATGGCACTGCCGCAGGGCTATGATACGGTCATCGGCGAGGGCGGCGGCACCCTTTCCGGCGGCGAAAAGCAGCGCATCTCCATCGCCCGCGCCATGCTGAAGGATGCACCCATCATCATCCTGGACGAAGCCACCGCCAGCGTGGATCCGGAGAACGAGCACCTCATCCAGTCCGCCATCTCCGAGCTGACCCGGGGCAAGACCATCATCACCATTGCCCACCGTCTGGCCACCATCGAGCAGGCTGACCAGATCTTGGTGGTGGATGACGGCCGCATCGTGGAACAGGGCACCCATGCCCAGCTGATCCGGCAGCCGGGCCGCTACCAGCAGTTCGTGCGCATCCGCGAAAAAGCGGAAGGCTGGAACCTGTAAAACAGAAACCGAATCAAATGCTGCAAAGCCTCTTTTGGCCCGGCACTGCGCCGGGTCCGGAAGGGGCTTTGTGTGCATCCGGCCCCGGCGGAAGCTTGACAGAGCAGGCGGGAGTTTGTATAGTATAACTGACAAATCTATCCAAACAGACAAAACGGAGAAAAACCATGATCGAACCCTTTTACGGCACTCTGCGCCCGGCAGACAAGGCCCCCGGTGCGGCGCAGGTCTATCATATCTCCAACGAGACCGGCACCGGAAAGCTTACCGTGTGCCCGGTATTCGCCGGGGTGGAGCTGTGCTACAACGATATGCATCTGGCCTGGTGCAACCAGGACCAGCAGGCCGCCCGGAACGTGATCGAGATCAACCACTGCCGGGTGGGCCGCTACGAGTGCAGCTTTGGCGAGAACAGCTGCTGCTACCTGGCGGCAGAGGCGGGCCTTTCGCCCACGGCGCTGAAGACCTGCTTCAAGGGCGTGTACGGCAGCTCGATCTACGCGTACCTGCGGCAGTGCCGCCGGCTCCACGACAGCTTCCGTGGCAAGCTCTGCGGCCGAAAGCACAGCATCCTCGGTGGAGGAAGCTGCTTCTTCGGCTGTGGATAAGGACGCCGCCGCGGCAGCCCAGCTGCTGAAGGACCTGACCGGCAGCTATCAGGAGCTGTGGCCGGTCATTCTGGCCGACGAGCACACCCAGACCTGGCTGGACGACTGCACCGCACTGGTGGGCGAGGACAACGCCCAGGGCGCTTACGAAAAGCTGTCTTCCATGGTCACCGGTGAAGTCTACGGCGAGGATGCCGTCAAGGCCTATGCCAATGGCGGCGGTGCCTACTTCTGCGGTTTTACCAATGACCTGGTCACCCTGACCGGTCCCATCCTGCCGCTCTGGTTCATGAAGGATGCCTACATCGCAAATCTGACGGCCCGCGGCAAGGATGCCGCTTACATCAACACGCTGTTTGCGCCCATCAACAGCGGCAGCTTCGCAGCCTGCGTCGTGCTGATTTTGGTCTGCGCCGTTCTGGGCGGTGTGTTCGGCCAGAAAATGATGAAGAAACACTTTGAAAAAGCAGGTATCGTTGCATGAGCTTCCGTCTGGACCCGCGCGCGAAACTCTATCTGCTGCTGGCGAACCTGATGCTGTTCTTCCACGTCGGCACCGGTGCCGAAGCTGCGGCGACAGGGTTGTTCCTGCTGCTGTTTTTCCTGTCCGGGCGTGTCCGTTCGGGTGTCCGGCTGTCTGTGTTTTATTTTGTGCTGCTGGGCATCGACCTGTGGGTGGTTCCGATGGCAGGGGAGGGCGTTCTGCTCAACCTGCTGTCGCTGGTTTCGGTGGGCATCCGCATGATGCTGCCCTGCCTCATCACGGGCATCTACGCATTTTCCACCACGACGGTGGGCGAGCTGACGAGTGCGCTGCGCCGGATGCATGTCCCCGAAAGTGTCATCATCCCCTGTGCAGTGGTGGTGCGGTTCTTCCCGACGGTGCAGGAAGACTACCGCCAGATCCGCAGCGCCATGGCCCTGCGCGGCATTGCGGAAGGCAAAGGTGCACTGCTGCTCCACCCGATGCAGTCGCTGGAGTATATCCTCATGCCGCTGCTGATGAACGGCAACAACGTGGCGCAGGACCTTTCGGTGGCGGCGCTGACCAAAGGCATCGGCCTGCCCGGGGTGCACACCTGCATGACCGAGCTGCGCCTTACCGTGTGGGATTTTGTGTATCCCGCCTTGTGCACCCTGCCGCTGCTGTGGAAGGTGGTGACCCTGCTGTGAGCGCTTTTATTGAAAGCAAAGACGTTTCCTTTACTTATCAAAGCAGTGCGGCACCCGCGCTGCAGAATGTGACGTTGGAGATCCGGCCCGGCGAGTGCGTGCTGCTCTGCGGCCGAAGCGGCTGCCGCGCAGATGCCGATGTTCCGCAGCGGCGTGAAAAAGTTCTGGCAGATGGCCTGCGTGACCACCAGCCCGGAAAACCCGCAGTCCCTCGGCGGCTGGAACATCACCCCGGCGGAAGACGACCGGCTGTGCATCGAATGGCTGGCTGCCGACGGCACGAGCCTTGGCAAGGCGGTCTACCGCAGGGAAGGCGTTTTGGAAAAGGGCCTGGAAGGCAAGGAAAACGCCCTCTTTGTGGCCCGGGATGCCGCCGAGAACTGGCCGTTCCGCTGCCTGCTGGCCATGGAGCCGATGCCTGCCCGCGCGGCGCGGCAGAGCGGCGGGCTGCTGAGCCACCTGCATTTCCAGTATGCCAGCTGCCCGGAACGGCTGTTTGACCCGGAAACGAAAAAGCTGCGCAGCCCGATGTGGTATGCCACTGTCTGCGACGGAGACGGCACCCTGCTGGAGCAGTGCAACATTGTGCGGGCGCTCCACCGTCTGCCGGCCTGGCAGGAGCTCCCGGCGCTCTGAACCGGCCGAAACTGTCCTGTCTGTTTGGATGGAAACGGGCGGATCGGCACTTGCGATCCCGAATCATTTTGGTAAAATCTGTGCTGTGGCCTGCGAAAACAGGCTGCAGCACTTTTTTGTTTTGCCGGGGTGCTTGACAAAGCCAAAGCGGCCCGCTATAATCATAACGATGTTATGAAACGCTGTTATGAATCGACGGAGGGCACGGATGGCAAAGCAGATCGAGGGCGTGTCAGAGCGCATTCTGGCCTGTGCAAAGCAGGAATTTCTGGACAAGGGCTATACGGAGGCTTCGCTGCGCACCATTGCGGCGGCGGCCGACACCAGCACCAACTCCATCTATGTCCGCTTCAAGGACAAAGAGGGCCTGTTCTCGGCCATTGTGGAGCCGGTGGTGAACGGCATGATGGAGATGTTCCTGAAAATTCAGGAGAGCTTCCACCAGATGGACAGCACCGCGCAGGCGGCAGAGATGACCGAGTATGCGGCGGGCGGCATGGAGCGGCTCGTGGATTATATGTACGACCATCTGGATGCGTTCCGCCTGCTGCTGGATTCCTCTTACGGCACCCGCTTCCACAACTTTGTGGATGAAATGGTGCGCATCGAGGTGGAGTATACCTACAAGTACATGGAAGCCGTGGGCTACCCGGAGCAGATGGGCGCCGCCGCCACCGAGACGGTGCTGCACATGGTGACCACCGCTTATTTTGAGGGCATCTTTGAGGTGGTGCGCCACGGCATGAGCCGGGCGGAAGCCAAACAATATATCGACCTGCTGGGTCGGTACCATCACACCGGGTTTGGGGCCATTTTCCCCGATCTGCCGGAATAAAGTCGTTGGCAGGCTGCCGGAGACGGCGGCCTTTCCATAGAATTGAAAGTTAGCCAAAACTAATTTTCGAAAGAAAGCATTTCAAGGAGGGAATCCCATATGGAAAAACAAAGTCCGGTGGGGCGCATCTGGCAGCTGGGCGAAGCCGAACACGGCAAACTCATCACGGCAGTGGTGCTGGCGGTGGTCGGCTCGGTATGCGGCATGGTGCCCTACTTTGCGGCGGCAAAGATCATTGCGCTGCTGCTGGCAGGGGAGAGCACACTTTCGGCCTACACCCCGTGGCTCATCACGGCGCTGTGCGGCTTCTGGCTGCGCACGGTGCTGTACAACGGGGCAGTAAGTCCTACGCAAAGCTCACCGATAAGGTGCGCTACAACGCCCAGTATTATGTGAACTGGATGAAAAAGAGCCAGCTGGGCATGGCCATGGCCTACGGCTTCTTCCCGGCACAGATGCTCACCATCCTGCCCGTGGGCTGGCTGCTGTATCTCCACGGCAGCCTGACGGCCGAAACCTTCCTCACGGTCATCGTTCTGGCACTGGGCATGGCAGCCCCTATCGTGGCGGCCTTCAACTTTGTGGATACACTGGCACAGGTGGGCACCACCGTGGGCCAGGTGGATGAGATTCTGAACGCCGAGGAGCAGCAGCACAGCGTAACTCCCGTCACCTTTGCGGGCCACGATATCGTGCTGGACCATGTCTCCTTCGGCTACCACGAGGATAAAGAAATTCTGCATGACGTGAGCCTTTCCATCCCGGCGGGCAGGATGACCGCGCTGGTGGGCCCCTCCGGCAGCGGCAAATCTACCATTGCCAAGCTGGCGGCTGGCTTCTGGGATGTGAAGACCGGCTCCATCACCCTGGGCGGCCGCGACCTGAAAGACATCCCACTGGCCCAGCTCTACGAGCAGACGGCCTTTGTCTCGCAGGATAACTACCTGTTCGACGACACCGTGCGCGAGAACATCCGCATGGGCCGCCTGAACGCCACCGACGCCGAGGTGGAAGCGGCCGCCCACGCCGCCGGCTGCGACAGCTTCATCGGCGAGCTGGAGCATGGCTATGACACCATGGTGGGCGGCGGCGGGGCAAGCCTGTCCGGCGGCGAAAAGCAGCGCATCAGCATCGCCCGTGCCATGCTGAAAGATGCACCCATCGTCATTCTGGATGAAGCCACCGCCAACGTGGACCCCGAGAACGAGGACCGTCTGCAGAAGGCCATTGAAGCTCTGACCCGCGACAAGACCATCATCATGATCGCCCACCGGCTCAAGACTGTGCGCCATGCCGACCAGATCCTGGTCGTGGACCACGGCCGCATCGTGCAGCAGGGCACCCATGAGCAGCTGATCGGTCAGCCCGGCATCTACGCCGCCTTTGTGGGCGGCCGCAAGCAGGCCGAAGGCTGGAAGCTGTAACCCTGCACCCCGGCGGAAAAACGCAAAAAACGGCCGACCGTTTCCCATTGAGACGGTCGGCCGTTTGCTGTGTGCAGAGCGCTTGCATTGCCGTGCGGATTGTGGTACAGTGGGGGAGAAACACCGGAAAAGGAGCATCATTATGAAAATCGCAGTCAATTACGAGAACGGCCAGATCTTCCAGCATTTTGGCCAGACGAAGACCTTCAAGGTCTATACCGTGGAGAACAACGCCGTCACCGGCACTGAGCTGGTGCCCGGCGCACCGGAGGGCCACCACGCCCTGGGCCGCCAGCTGGCTACCATGCAGGTGGACGTGGTCATCTGCGGCAGCCTGGGCATGCCCATGCTGGAGCTGCTGCAGGGTGCGGGCATCAAGGTCTGCGGCAACGTCACCGGCAGCGCCGACGCAGCCGTGCAGGCCTATCTGGACGGCACGCTGGTGTCCAGCACCAAGGCTCATGCCTGCGGCTGCCACCACTGAGCAACGCACAAAAAGAGGCGGTTCCCTTTTGCGGGGAACCGCCTCTTTTCATATTGTGTATGTTACAGCCCGGCCTTTTTCGCAGCGGCCTGCACCACATGGCCCACCAGCACCGAGGTGGTCACGGTGCCCACACCGCCGGGCACCGGGGTGATGGCGTCCACCACCGGCTCCGCTTCGGCAAACTTTACGTCACCGCAGAGCTTGCCCTCCTCGTTGACATGGATGCCCACATCCACGACGGTCTGGCCTTTGCGCAGGCAGTCGGCACCCACCGCGCCCATCTTGCCCATGGCCACCACCACTACGTCCGCTTCCCGGCAGAGGGCGGGCAGGTTCTGGGTGCGGGAGTTGCAGAGGGTCACGGTGGCGTTCTCACGGTCCAGCATCATGGCAGCAGGTTTGCCCACCACCAGGCTGCGGCCCACCACCACGGCACGCTTGCCGGAGAGGGGAACGCTATAATACTTCAAAATTTCAAGACACGCCTGTGCCGTGCAGGGCGCATAGCCGAGATCGGTATTCGTGAACACACCGGCCAGCGAACCGTCCGTAATGCCGTCGATGTCCTTTTCCGGGGCAAGGGCCGCGCGCACGGTGCGGTCGTCGAACTGCTTGGGCAGCGGGCGGAACAAAAGGCACCCGTGGATGGCGTCATCGGCGTTCACTTCAGCGATGACCTTCAGCAGCTCGTCCTGCGCGGCATCGGCGGGCAGCAGGAACTGTTTTACCTCCACGCCCACCTTGCCGCAGCGGGTCATGACGCCGCGCTCATAGGAGAGGTCGTCTTCACGCTCGCCCACACGCACCACAGCCAGCGTGGGCACCACGCCCTTTGCCTTGAGCTGTTCGCACAATGCGGCGTTGCGTTCGTTCATGGCGGCCACCACCGGCGCGCCCTTCAAAATCGTTGCCATAATCGTTTCTCCTTTATTTACTGCGGAGTTTTTCGTTGACATAATGGAACGCTTCGTCTGCATAAGAAGTCCCTGCGTCCAGTAACTGCTCTGCTGTGTGTTCCAACGCTGTGGCAAATTCCCGATTGGTCATCAACTTTGTGTTGACAAAAACATTCAGGCTTGCAGCCTGTAGGGCGGCTTTGCACAACACTGCGGCACAGCCTGCATCCGAGATGGCCATTGTACTGCCATCAACAGCGTAGGAATATGCAAGCGTGATGCCCTCCAGGCATTTCTGCATGATCTTGATCGGGACGAGCGCGGCCCGAGTCAAAGCTGTTTCCATAACGCGCTCTTTGTCGGCGGCCTGTTCCGGCGTGTCCTTCGGCAGGCCGTAGGCGGCGGCCAGCGGCGCAAAGGCCTCCGCATCTTCCTGCACCAGTGCTTCCAGCTCTTTGCGCAGGGTCTCGGCCTTGGCGTTCAGGGCCTGGATCTTTTCCTCCACGGCGGCATACTTCTTTTTGCCGGTGGTCAGATTGCCCACCATGTTGCCCAGGGCGACGCCTGCCGCGCCCACCAGCGCGGCTGTTCCGCCGCCGCCCGGTGTGGGTGCTTTGCTGGCCAGCTCTGCCAGGAACTGGCTGCAAGTTCGTTCCATCATTTCCATGTGTAGATACCCCTCTCTGTTGCATAGGCGTCCAGCCGCTGGTCGTGCTCGTCCACGGCGGCGCGGTCCACCCGCTGCACCTCAAATGCAATGCCGATCTTCGCCGCGTTTTTGCAGCGGGGCAGATACCGATCGTAGTAGCCCTTGCCCATGCCCACCCGGCGGCAGTCCGCGTCAAAGGCGGTGCAGGGCACGAGCACAAGGTCCAGCGCTTCCGGTTCCAGCAGTTCCGACCGCTCCGGCACCGGCGTGCGGATGCCGTAAAGCCCCGTCTCCCAGCCGTCCGGACCGGGCACGGCGGCCGTGAGGGAATATCCCTCGCCGCACACCGGGTAGGCGAGCACTTTGCCCCGCCGCAGTGCTTCCTCAGCAAAGGCGGCAAGGTCGGCTTCGGCCCCGAAGGCCGCATACAATAAGATGGTGCGGGCCTTCTGCACGGCATCCAGCTGCCAGAGGTTCGCGCACAGGGCGGCATTGGCGGCGGCCCGCACCTCGGGCGAAAGGGCCTTGCGGGCGGCACGGCCTGCTTTGCGCTGGGCCTGCTTTTCTTCACTGACCGTCACAGGAGAACACCTCGCTTCATCTCTGACCGGGCAAACTTGAAAAATATACAAAAACGACACTGCATTTTTATACAAGTATAATAAACACTTCAGGCAAAAAAAGCAAGCCTTTTGGCGAAAAGAGGATTGAAGGTTTTGCAGCTTTCTGCTATGATAAGAAAAAGCAATTGCGGTTCAGTGCGCGGGAGCCGGGTGCTTGAAAAGACGATCTGTCTGTATCAAGAGAGGGGTAATTAGAATGTACAACGAAATGATGGATACCATCGGCCTGGTCAACAGCGTGGACCCGGAACTGGGCGCGGCCATGGACCGTGAGCTGACCCGTCAGCGCCAGAACATTGAGCTGATCGCCAGCGAGAACATCGTCTCTCCGGCTGTCATGGCCGCGATGGGCAGCATCCTGACCAACAAGTATGCCGAGGGCCTGCCCGGCAAGCGCTACTACGGCGGCTGCGTCTATGTGGACGAGGTGGAGAACATCGCCATCCAGCGCGCCTGCAAGCTGTTCGGTGCCAAGTATGCCAATGTGCAGCCCCACTCCGGCGCACAGGCCAACCTGGCCGTCTACTTTGCACTGCTGGACCTGGGCGATACCGTCATGGGCATGGACCTTTCTCAGGGCGGCCATCTGACCCACGGTTCTCCGGTGAACATGTCCGGCAAGAACTACCACTTCGTCTCCTACGGCGTCAATGCCGACGGTGTCATCGACTATGTGGAGCTGGAAAAGCAGGTGAAGAAGGTGCGCCCCAAGCTGATCGTGGCCGGTGCATCCGCTTACCCCCGCGCCATCGACTTTGAGAAGATCGCCGAGATCGCCCACGGCTACGGCGCCTACCTGATGGTGGATATGGCCCATATCGCCGGTCTGGTGGCAGGCGGCCAGCACCAGAGCCCCGTGCCCTATGCCGATGTGGTGACCACCACCACCCACAAGACTCTGCGCGGCCCCCGCGGCGGCCTGATCCTGACCAACAACCCGGTCATCGCAAAGCGCATCAACTCCGCGGTGTTCCCCGGCACCCAGGGCGGCCCGCTGGAGCACGTCATCGCGGCAAAGGCCGTCTGCTTCGGCGAGGCGCTCAAGCCCGAGTTCAAGGAGTATGCCCGCAAGATCGTCGAGAATGCCCAGGCTATGGCCGCTGAACTGCAGGCCCGGGGCGTCAAGCTGGTGTCCGGCGGCACCGACAATCACCTGATGCTCATTGACCTGCGCGACGAGGAGTGCACCGGCAAGGAGCTGGAAGCCCGTCTGGACAGCGTGCATATCACCGCCAACAAGAACACCGTGCCCGGTGAGACCCGCAGCCCCTTCGTGACTTCCGGTGTGCGTCTGGGCACTCCGGCCGTTACCACCCGCGGTATGGGCCCCGCTGAGATGAAGGTCATTGCGGACTGCATCGCGGACTGCATCTGGCACTACGACGAGAAGAAGGACGAGATCAGCGACCGTGTGCTGAAGCTGACCCACGACTTCCCGCTGTACGAGTAAAAATAATTCTTATATAGAGAAAAGCACCTGCAACGCTGAAACGCTGCGGGTGCTTTTTGCTTGGACCCTCTCAATCATCGCTGTGTGATGTCGGCTCTCCCTTCGGGGGAGCTGGTGCGGAGCGCCTGAGAGGGTTTTAATCTTCCAGTGCTTCCGCCATGGCTTCGTCGGCTTCCTGCTGGGTGATGGTCTGCACCTTGAAGCCGAAGTAGAAGATGTGTCCCATCCAGACCACCAGCATGATGGCGCGCCCCACGGGCACCTTGTCCATCAGGATGAAGCCCGGCACCATGATGGCGGTCACGGTGCCGATGAGCAGGCACTTGGCCTTTTTGGTCATGCCGCGGCGGCGGAAATAGCTGCCGATGTACTTTTTATACACGGTGGTGTGGATGAACCAGTCGTGCAGCCGTTCCGAACTGTTGGCAAAGCAGAAGGCCGTGAGCAGGTAGAACGGCACCGTGGGCAGGATGGGCAGCACGATGCCGATGGTGCCGAGGGCAAGGCTGACGCAGCCGAGCGCGATGAAAAAGGCTTTTTTGAGGTGATGCATAACAGGTGTCCTTTCTGTGGTTGGCAAAAATGGGCAGATGAAAATGTTAGAATATACTAACTTTCTGGCAAAAAGAAACGCCGCTCCAACGGAAACGGTGCGTTCGCTTTTACAAACTTTGCACAGTGTATCATAAAAAAGCGTCGTTTGTCAAGCGGCAGGCATTGTTTTTGGCCGCAGGGCGTGGTAGGATAAAACAAAACGATGCGGAGGGGGAAACAAGATGGAACAGATGGGACTTTTGCATCTGTACTACGGCGACGGCAAGGGCAAGACCACGGCCGCCATGGGCCTTGCGCTGCGGGCGCTGGGCAGCGGGAAACGGGTGGTCATCGTGCAGTTTTTAAAGGGCGGCCGCAGCGGGGAAATCCCGCTTTTGGAACAGCTGGGCGCGAAGGTGTTCCGGGGCAAGGCCGGGCAGAAATTTGTTTCCCAAATGAACGAAGCCGAAAAGGCCGCCACCCGCGCGCTGCAGGACGCAAACCTTGCGGCAGCCATGGCAGAACCGGCCGACCTGCTCATCCTCGACGAGGCGGGCAGTGCCTGGGAACTGGACATGGTGGACCCGGAACTTTTACAGCGGGCAGTGCGGGAGCGCCCGGCCGGGCAGGAGTGCGTGCTGACGGCCCACGCGCCTGTGCAGTGGATGCTGGACGCGGCGGATTACGTCACCGAGATGAAGTGCCGCCGCCACCCGTACCAGAAAGGCATTGCAGCCCGGCAGGGCATCGAATACTGACCTTTTCCGAAACGGAAGTGTGGATCCTGCGCATCTGCAATAAACACCGGGACGGGGTATTTTTTGCCTTGCATTTAGCCCACCGGTGTGATATGATAAGTGCAAGAAACCATGCGTGCATTTTTTGAGCAGACCCGCCATAAAAACAGGGAATCGCTCCGCACCGCTGCCGGGGCTGGCCCTGACAGCGTTTTGTTTGAAGCAACGGTTAGCACTCCCTAACAAACCGGCTCAGGCCGTGCAGTGCATGCAGACACTGGAGGGGAATAAAATGATCGAAACAACTGTATATGTAGATGGTATGATGTGCGGCATGTGCGAGAGCCATGTCAACGATGCTGTGCGCAAGGCCTTCCCGGAGGCGAAGAAGGTGTCTTCTTCCCACACCAAGGGCCAGACGGTCATCCAGTCGGAGCAGGAACTGGACGAGCAGAAGCTGCGCGACGCCATCAATGCCACCGGCTATGAAGTGAAGGGCGTGAAAAGCGCTCCTTATGAAAAGAAGGGCTTTTTCTCCTTTTTGAAAAAGTAACCCCGGAAAACGACCGAAGGAGGCAATGGTATGAGGATCCTGGTTTACGGTGCGGGCGTTTTGGGCTGCGAGCTGGCCCATGCGCTGATCCAGAACAAAAAGAACGTTGTCACGCTGCTTGCGCGCGGTGAGTGGAAGGAAATGATCGACCAGAAGGGCCTGACCATCCGCCACTGGGTGCAGCGGAAAACCACGGTGGACCGTGTGCAGACCATCGACACCCTGGCCCCGGACGACTGCTATGACCTTGTGTTCGTGGTGATGCAGGCAGGCCAGCTGCCCCAGGTGCTGCCCATCCTCAAGGAGAACAAGAGCTCCTACTTTGTGTTCGTGGGCAACGATCCGCAGGCAAAGCAGGTGCTGGAAGCCATGCAGCGCCCGGCGGATAAGGTGGCGTTCGGCTTCCAGAACACCGCAGGCCGCCGCGAACACGACCGCGTGGTCAGCGTCTATGCCAGCGCAGGCATGACGGTGGGCGGGGCCACGGCACCGCTTTCCGGTGCCTTCCGCACCCGGCTCAAGACCGCTTTTGACGGTGTGAAGTACAAGCTGAGCTTCTACGGCGATATGGACGAATGGCTCAAGTGCCATGCGGCCTTCATCCTGCCGATCTGTTACGTCTGCTACGCCTGCAACGGCGATCTGCGCCGTGCCACCAAGCAGCAGCGCGGTGCGATCCTGGATGCCGCCTATGAGGCCTGCGAAATGCTCAAGGCCATCGGCATCCCGGTGAACGATGCAGACAACACCGAGAACTTCAAGCCTGGCACCGCGGGCCGCCGCCAGATGGAAGCCATGCTCTTTGTCATGGCCAAAACGCCGCTGGGCCGTCTGTGCGCTTCCGACCATGCGATGCACGCCGTGGGCGAGATGCATTACCTGGACGATGCCTTTGAGGCCATGCGCAAGCAGGCGGGTACAGCCATGCCTATGTGGGAGAAACTCCGCAGCGAAATGCCCTCCTGGGACGCTCTGCAGAAGACGAACGGATAACAAGACCCGGCGCAGGCAGAAACCCTCTGTCTGCGCCATTTTGCGGCATGAAGTTTGCATAAACAAACAATGAAAGCAGGAGGAGATCATGAAGGTATATTCTCTGGGAAACAAGACAGGCCCCACCCTGATGCTGCTGCCCGGTACCTGCTGCCACTGGAAAAGCAATTTTGCGCCGGTGCTGCCGCTGTTGGAGCCGCATTTTCACGTCCTGTGTGTCTCCTACGACGGTTTTGATGAGACGGAAGCAGACGCCACCTTCCCCACGATGGAGGAGGAAGCGGCAAAGATCGAAGCCTACATCAACGAGAACCTGGGCGGCCATCTCCACGCGGCCTACGGCTGCAGCCTGGGCGGCAGTTTCGTGGGCCTGCTGGCAGCACGGCAGAACATCCGGCTGGATATCGGCATCCTCGGCAGTTCAGACCTGGACCAGGCATCTCCGTTTGTTGCAAAGCTGGAAACGGACATTGCCCTGTCGCTGATCTACCCGGTGGTGCGGGACGGCAGATTCAAGTCGAAGCTGCTGAACAAAAAGATGGAGAAGCGCAAGCAGGAAATGCCGGGCTATGTGGACAAGTTCATGGAGATCATGGGCGGTGCCCGGCCTTATGTCTCGATGCAGAGCTGCAAAAACCAGTTTTACTCGGACATGATCACCCCGCTGCCGGACCACTGGGACGGCCCAACGGCCATCCATATTTTCTACGCCCTGAAAATGGGCGAGAAGTACCGCGCGCGGTATGCGCAGCACTACGCTCACCCGATCATCCATGAGCAGGATATGCAGCACGAAGAATTGCTGGCCTGCCACCCGGAGCAGTGGGCAGCACTCGTCAAAGAGATCTGCCTGTAAAAACCAGAAGAAACCAGAAAGGCCGATGCAGCTGCATCGGCCTTTTGTCGTATCAATTCTGCCAGAAATGATGCAGCTGTTGTTCCAGCTCGTCATTGCTGCGCAGATAGCGGATGTGCCGCCAGTGGGGCGGGAACAGCCGGGCGTATTCCGGCAGGGCGAACCGGTCGTCCAGCAGCAGCACCACGCCCTTGTCTTCCGGCGTGCGGATGACCCGCCCGGCTGCCTGCAGCACTTTGTTCATGCCGGGGAAGCGATAAGCGTAGTCAAAACCGCAGCCATTCTGTTCGTCATAGTAGCGGCGCAGCATCTCCTGCCGGGGGTTCACCTGGGGCAGGCCCACGCCCACGATGGCGCAGCCGATGAGCCGGTCCCCGGCCAGGTCCACGCCCTCACCGAACACGCCACCCAGTACCCCGAACCCCAGCAGAGTTTCTTTTGGGTCCGGCACAAATGCGGCGAGAAACTCTGCCCGTGCAGTGTCGTCGGCTTTGCTTTCCTGCACAAGGGTGCGGATGCCTGGATACCGTGCCGCAAAGTCCTCATGCACTTGCCGCAGGTAGGCATAGCTGGGGAAAAAGGCCAGATAGTTGCCGGTCTTGCTCAGCGCCAGCCGGGCCAGTGCATCCGAAACCGCCTGCACGCTGGCGTCCCGGTCGCGGTAGCGGGTGGAGATATTCGGCAGGCAATACAGCCCGAGATTTTCTGCCGGAAAGGGGCTTTCCAGTGCCACGGCCCGGGCGTCCGAGCTGCCCAGCACGCCTCGGTAATAGCCCGGCGGGGCGAGGGTGGCGCTGAACAGCGCGGCACTGCGCCCGGCGGCAAGGCTGGCGTCCACAAAGGGTGCCGGGTCCAGGCAGAGCAGGTGAAGGGTCAGCTCACTGCCATAGGCGGAAAGCTGGGTGACAAAGTGGCTGTCGTAGCGTTCGGCGGCGCGGGTGATGTCCTGCACGGCAAAATAGAGGTCCAGAAGCTGGGCATGGGCGTCCGCATCCGAGTTTGCTTCCAGCCAGTCCTGCAAAGGGGCCTGCACAGCCCGCAGCGGCGTGAGCAATGCGGCGGGCAATTCCCGGAGAAACACCGTGCCTTCCCGGGCAAAGATCGGCTCCGGCAGTTCCAGTGCAGGCGCATCGGCGGGTCCGGGCAGAAGGCTGGTCTGGGCGGCTTCTTCCGGCGCGGTTTCCAGTGCAGCACGCCGGGGTGCCAGCTTTCCGCAGAGTTTTCGCGCCTCCAGAAAGGCCTTGTCAGCCTTGCTCAGGGCGGTTTTCAGGGCACTTTTGCCCTTGCCGAGGGCGCGCTTTGCGTCGGTCAGGCTGCTTTTGGAAAAGCTGGCAGAATACATCGCCCGGGCACGGTCCGGCAGGTTGTGCGCCTCGTCAATGAGGAACAGCCAGTCGCCGGAAGCATCAAAGAACCGCTTCAGATGCACCACCGGGTCGAACAGGTAGTTGTAGTCGCCAATGACCACATCGCACCACTCGCTCAGATCCAGCCCCAGCTCAAACGGGCACACCGAGAACTGCCGGGCGGTGTCGGCCAGAGCGGCACGGTCAAAGCTGCCGGGGCCGTCCAGCAGGGCGGCCAGCACGTCCTTCACCCGGCTGTAGTAACCATTGGCGAAGGGGCACATCTCCGGCAGACAGGCCGGGCGGCCCTCGGCGTCCGGGTGCAGGCAGACCTTTTCCTTGGCGGTCAGGGTCACGCTGCGCAGCGCAAGGCCGGGGTCCGCTGCCCGCAGCCGGGCGATGGCGTCCTCGGCGGCGGCCTGGGTCGTGTTGCGGGCGGTGAGGTAAAAGAGCTTTTCGCCGCTGCCTTCGCCCATGGACCGCAGGGCGGGGAAGATGGCGCTCATGGTCTTGCCGATTCCGGTGGGTGCCTGGCAGAACAGCCGGGTGCCGCCCTTGTGGTCGGCGTCCTTTCCGGCGCGGCAGGCGCGGTATACTTCGCCCGCCAGTGCCCGCTGGCCGGGGCGGTATTCAGCAAACGGGAACCGCAGTGCGGAAAGGCTTTCGGCACGCCGGACACTCCAGTCCAACTGGCGCTGCGCCCAGGGGGCATATTGCTGCAAGAGCCCGCGCAGGAAGGTGTCCAGTTCTTCTCGGGAAAAGTGCCGCACGAAGCGGATGATCTGGTCGGTGTCGATCTGATAATAGGTCAGCCGCACGTTGATTTTGGAAAGGCTTTGCTGGTCGGAATAAATGGCGGCATACACCATGCCCTGCGCCCAGTGGCAGGGGTTCATCTCCTCGGTGATCTCCTCAAAGGGGACGGCCGTGGTCTTGATCTCGTCGATGGTCACGGGGCCGCCCTCGTCCGTAAAAATACCGTCGGCCCGGCCTTCCAGCGTGAAAGAGATGCCGTCCGCTTCCCGTTCGGCAGAGAGGAACACCTCGGCCTGGTAGCCCTCTCCGGCGGCTTTTTGCAGCCTGCGGTGGATGCGGGCACCTTCCAGCGCGCGCTCAAACCCTGCAAAACGGCTGTCGATGCTGCCGGTGCGCAGCAGAAATTCCACCAGCTGCCGGATGGGAAGATGGATGGCGGGCATAGAGTTCACTTCCTTTTAGATGAAAATGCTTCTTGTGCAGAGTGCAGTCGCGTAGGGCAGGTCTGATGGCTTTTATGAGAAACATCTCCGCCGGATATGTTCTCTTTTGCCGCACAAAAGAGAACCAGAAAGGACGGCGGTGCCCGGAGGGCATGAAAGCCCCAGTGGGGCTTTTAAGCCGCAGACCGGTTTGCGAAGCAAATGCCGCGTGTTCAGCGCGGCAAGGTCGCAGCGATTTCGACGCGCTGGATCCGACGGGTTGCGGCCCCCTGCGTCTGCTTCGTGCCTTGGGCGGCACTCGCATCCTGCAGGCCGCTGCCCCAACAGCTCCTCCCTGTATCCGCCACTGGCGGCGGTCGTCGCCGTTGCAAACAAGGGGCTGCTCGCCCTTGATAATCCCAAGGCAGAGGTCGAAACGAAAAAATGCTAGCCGCTTCGCTCAACGCATTTTTTTTTTTTTTCACTTCTCCGATTTGCAGGCCCCTCAGTCGCTGCGCGACAGCTCCCCGCAGGGGAGCGGGTGCAGCAGATACCTCTGTCTCCGTCACGACCCCTCCCGTGAAAATGCGTTTGGAGCGCCCCGCAGGGCGCGACAAACGCGAATATAAAAATAATTTTTCCACTGATTATGGCCAGAGCGCACGCGGTGGCCATTTCAAATAGTGTTACTCCAGCCCAAACAACCCGGCACATTCTTTGGCGGCTTCATCTACCTTTGCAAAATCCACCGCCGCACGGTAATAGGTCTCCAGTTCGTCGTGGCAGCTCTTGGCCTGGGCCATCAGGGCGCAGGCCTGCTCCAGCAGCTCGGCGGCGGCGCGCTCGTTGAACCGCAGCCGTGCGCGGTAGGCGGCAAGATTCTCCCGGTCCAGGAAGCGCGTGCAGCGCACGGCCTGCACGCCGGGCAGCTGCACCGGATGCCACCGGTTGTCGGTGAGGAAGGCCAGACGCAGTTCCGGGATGAGGATGTGGTCGATCTTATCCTCCGGGTGCATGGCGCAGGGGCAGGTGATGATGTGGTGGCCGCGGGCCAGCGCTTCGGCGCGGATCAGCTCCAGCAGCAGGCGGGAAACGGCCCCGTAGTCGTCGCGGAACACCACGAACTTGTCGGCCAGTGCCTGGGCGGTGCCCTGGTAGAACACTTCGCCCTTCGGCGTGATGGCCGAAAGCAGCCGCAGTTCTTCGCTGCCAAAGGTCTCGGTGCGGGGCAGCACCCGGGCACACAGGCGCTTGACGTAGCGGCGCACTTTTTCAAAGTTTGCACTGCAGGCTTCGGCCCGGCGGCTGTCCAGCAGCAAACTCCCGGCCGAAGCGATATACCGCGCCGCCCGGCTGCGCAGCATGGCGTTGCGGGCGAACAGGGCCCTCACATCGTCGGCGTGGGGGTGCAGTGCCTCGGCGTCGATGGTGTGGTACAAGCTCACCACCACCTCGTCCGCGCCGGGGGCATCCGGTTCCATCACATGGGGCGCAGTGGCGTCCACGATGGCCTTATGCCGCGCGGGCAGGATGACGCCGTCCAGGCTGTCCGGGTCGCTGGCGCAGTGGACGCGCTCCACGGTCTCGCCCTGCTGTTCGGCGGTGCGGGCCAGCCGCTTCATCAGGGTGGATTTGCCGCAGCCGGGGCCGCTTTTGATCAGGTACATCTGCATCCCGGGTTCACGGCGCAGCGGCTCAAAATAGCCCTTGAACCCGGCGGGCGTGGTCGCGCCCAGGAAAAAATCCACGGAAACAGGTCTTGCGTTTTCCATAGTGTCACACCTCTCTTTTGCTTTAGAGTATGCAAAAGAGAGGTGTTTGGTTCCGTATTTCAATCGCCCTGGTAGGTGTGCTCGCACACAGTACCGATCGTGTCCCGCAGGGCGGCAAAGTCTGAAAAGGCGGCGGGCTTGTTCTGCGGCTGGCGCAGCAGGGCGGCCGGATGGAAGGTGCCCATGAACAGGATGCCGCCTTTCTCAAAGAACTGCCCGTGCTCCCGGGTGACGGAAAAATCCGGTTTGATCATCCGCTGGGCGGCGATGCGGCCCAGGCACACGACGATCTTCGGCTTCAGCAGGCGGAACTGCTCCCGCAGCCAGGGCATACAGGCTTCGCTTTCTTCGGGCCGGGGGTCGCGGTTCTGGGGCGGGCGGCACTTGACGATGTTGGCAATGTAGCAGTTCTGGCTGCGGTCCAGATCAATGGCGAACAGGTACTTGTCCAGCAGCTGGCCGCTGCGGCCCACGAAGGGCAGGCCCTGCTCGTCCTCGCTCTGGCCCGGGCCCTCGCCCACAAAGAGGACCTCGGCGTTCTGCGCGCCCTGCCCGAACACCACGTTCGTGCGGGTTTGGCACAGCTCACACTTCGTGCAGGCAAGGCATTCTGTTTTTAATGTATCCCAATCCATGGCGGTCGATCTCCCTCAGAAACAGTATGATATTTTATTCACAAATGAAAGCGCTTTTTCTCTTAAAATAATAGCACAAAAAGCCAATTTTGTCTTGAACTTTTTGCCGTCTGTGCTAGAATAAAAGAGAAAGGCATCCTTGTGTCCAACAGATATCTGGATGTGAATATTGGAAAGTAAATTCGGAGGTAATCACAATGGCTGATATGTTTGCACCGCTGGTAGCACAGCTGAAGGCAAATCCCAAGACGATCGTTTTCACCGAGGGCAATGATCCCCGCATCCTGGAGGCTGCTGCAAAGCTGCTGGCTGAGGGCGTGCTGAAGGTCGTCATGGTGGGCAACGAGGCTGAGTGCAAGGCTGCTGCTGCCGCCGGTAACTTTGATATTTCCGCTGCCGAGATCATCGACCCCGAGAACTACGCCGGCTTCGATGAGATGGTCAACACCATGGTGGAGCTGCGCAAGGGCAAGCAGACCGCTGAGGAGTGCACCGCTCTGCTGAAGAAGTCCAACTACTTCGGCACCATGCTGGTGAAGATGGGCAAGGCTG
>ERZ1034976.1063-NODE-1063-length-22804-cov-30.840037_pt1 | contig 22804 bp, 19 predicted proteins | sample MGYA00520623_ERZ1034976 | MGnify/ENA primary metagenome ERZ1034976 (study PRJEB33766, sample SAMN09781774) | gut metagenome | biome: gut microbiome | host: Homo sapiens | place: Madagascar | study: EMG produced TPA metagenomics assembly of the PRJNA485056 data... | reverse complement strand
CATCAAACGAAGTCAGGCCGTGCTCGAGCATCGTGGTCGCCAGATAGCTGAACTCGTCCAGCCCCAAGTTCGTCCACGTATAATCGCCCATGGTCTGATACAAGTTAATGAGTATGGCGGGGTTGCCCTTGGCGCTGCTGAGCACCTTCGATGCGAACGCCTGCACGTAGCTCACCTGGCGCGCCGTACGATCCAGCGAAGACGTCAGATTCGTCGTATCGCGCCACTGCACGTACTTTTCGGCCGTCTTGCCAAACAGCGTGGTCTCCTGGCCCTCGACAACCGAGGTGCCCGGCACGCTCTGCGTAGGCACCAGCGTCACGCCGCCAATGGAGTCGTTAATGGGAGCCACGCCCTCGATATTGAGCGTGTAGTAATAGTCGACCGGAATGTTGTCGAGTACGCGCGAAGCGGCAGCCGCCGTGAGCGCCGAGGAGCTATCTCCATCGGTGCCATAGGCAAACTGCAGGCAGAGCTGCTCGGTCACCTGGCCCGAAAACGAACCACCCGCATACGTATCGACGGCGACCATGCTGTCACGCGGAATAACGATGCCACGGGCCTCGCCGGTATCGGTATTAAGCGCTACAACCATAACGGTATCCGACTGACCTTCTTTGGCGCCATCGTCGGTCGCACGATTATCGAAACCGATGAATGCAACTGTTGCAATATGCTTGTTGAGCGCGTACTTCTTGCCGTTATAGGTAATGGTATCGCCCTTGGCTTTAATGACCTTCTCGGTCTTTTCCTCGATCTTCTTTTTGCCCTGGCTCACGCTGTGGTTTACGAAACCCCAGCCGGCAGCGGCAATCGCAGCGATTACCAGCAGCACAATCACCAGCACGCGAATACGACGTCGACGCTTGATGCGCTTGATTGATTCCTTAGAGCGGCGGCGACGTTGCGGTCCCGTCTCGTCGAGCGTGGGCCATTCCACCTCGTCGGCAGGCTCAGTCACATCATCGGTATCCTTCGCCGGAGCCTCGGCCGAAGCCCCAGTTTTGTCTTGGGTCTTCTCGTCAGGCTGAGCTTTCGAGTCCGTCTCGGCCTCCCATTGAGGCTCAACAGGCTCCGCCGCATCCTGAGTAGGCTGCTCGGTATTGTTTACTTGATTTTCATCGGGATCCACCGCATCGATAAAGTGCTTGCCACGGGGGTTCATGACTATTTTGTCTCCTGGTCGTTTGTTAACACACCGCTAACAATATAGCGCGAGTTGCCCTGCGAGCTATCGAGCATGCAGGTGCTCAACTGCACAATCTTACTATCTGCATCAAGTGTCACGCCGTCACGTACATTTTTGAGCAGCGCATCGGGATTGCAGACCGAATTAAAGTAGTTCTGGCGCGCCGTGGCGTCAGTAAAGTCAAAGGAATTAAGAATGTGGCGGTCATCATACTGATAGGCCGAGACAATCTTGTACGTCAGGATATGGCCGGGCGTGTAGATAAAGAACTCGGTGTTCTCGTTAAAAAAGTCCGCGTCCTCAAAGTTATGCAAGTTGTGGAATACGCCGCCGTTCACATGACCGTAAATCACCGTGACAGGATCGCTAAAGTCGCGCGCGTTGGCCATCTGGCTAAACGCGGTGCCATACGGGTCGTACTTGCCGTCCTTGTCATGGTCCAGATAGAACAGGTCGTCCGTCGCACTCTGAAGCAAGGGCGTGTTGATATCCGCACCCGGAATGTAGAGCCAGGCGTAAATGTCAGCGTTTTCTTTGATAAGCGAGGCAAAGTCAATGGGATTGTCTGCCAGCTCTTTGTCCTTCGATTCGACCTTGGTGGCGGGCTTGCCCGTCGCGCTCATCTCCTGGGCACGCTGCTGCTCCAGGTGATTCATATAGAGCACGTAGCCGCCGCATGCGACTGCGATCAGCAGCAGTACCGCGATAACGCCCTTGAGTATCGTGGCGCGACGCTTTTTATCCGAGTCATCCATGTGTTTGCTGCTCATATGCTTGCCCTGCGGCTGCTCTGCCATGGTATTCCCTCACCCTGTAAATCGGTCAAAAAAAGGACCCGCACAAGTACGGGTCCTCAAATCTTACGGTTGAAACCGTATGTGTGCTAGTTGTTCTTGCGAAGAGCAACAAAAGCGCAGGCAGCGCCAGCAGCGGCAACAGCAGCCACGGCGGCAACAGCGGTGGTGTTCACGCCGGTAGCCGGGGACTTAGCGCCCTTGTCGGCAGTCACGGTCGTGCTAGCAGCAGCAGAAGCGCCGCTCGTGGGCTGAGCAACCAGGGAGATGATGCAGAGCTCATTCATCGTGAAGGAAACGTTGCCGTTGGCATCAGCAGTCAGCTCCTTCACATCGGTAACACCAGAATCATGCTGGATATAGGCGGTTACCTTGGCGCCAGCGTACTGAGAACCAAGAGCAAAGGTGAAGCTGTAAGGGCCAGTGGTGTTCTGCTGGGTGACCTCAAAAGAAGCGACCACATTGGAGCCAGAGGGAACGTTGCTGGCGGCAGTGCCGGAACCGGCAACCTTAAGCCATGCATCGCTGCCGGCGACAACGCCGGTAGCATTCGCGGTCACGCCATTGGACGTGACGGGCTGGCTGCTGACCTTCTCGGGGCTGTTGGCAGCAAAAGCAGCCACGGGCAGAGCCAAGACAAGAGCGAGAACGCTCAGTGCTGCCATGAATCTCTTCTTCATGTTAGGTACTCCTCAACTTGCAGCTTGTGGACTTTTAAGTGCCTAGTAGTATAGCCCTTTTTTGTAAATTGTGACTCATGAGTTCTATATGAAACAACATTGCTGCTTTTTTGTTCACTCATTGGCCCCAAACAGCGACTTAGCGTGATGGTTCTGTGACTTATTGGCCTTGCGTTACGGACGTGACCTGCGAACCCACGCCATTTACACTGGTTTCGCTAACCTCGCTGTCCGTATCCTCGCCCTTTTGGGCATCGGCGATCGTTGCGGCAGCGGCAACAATACCGCGCTGAGGCGCCACGCCCGTCTGTGCCTGAGCGCCCTCGACAAGCTCCGTGCCGGCATGCGCGAGCTCAGCAGACTTGAACATCGCACTCAGGTCGACCCCGCCGCCAGCGTAGCCGAGTGCGGCAAGTGCGATGACAACCACCGCAACAACAACTGCAATCGGCACGTAACGATGCCAACCAGCAGGATTGAGCCCACTGCGGCGAGCCGCACCGCGGCTGATATAGCCCAGCGTTCCGTCGTGCTTGAGCTTAGAGCCCACCACGCGCTTGCGCCCCCTCAGCGATGACTCGGCCTGCATGGCCAAGCGGGCGCTTGCCGAAGGATAGCCGTATTTGGTGCGCTTGAACGAACCGTCGAACCCCGACGCGTGCTTGCCCCACGTCCGGGACGTCGTGCGGCGGTTAACTGGAGCCGTGCTCCGTCTATTCCGGTTTGGTTTTGAAGTCTCCGCCATACGCCCCCGCACGCCGTAACACAATCGAAACATTACTGCTTTGGACTGTAGCACACGCGCCGCATGCGGTCACGGGCGCCTCGCTCAGCGGTCATCGTCCTTCAGCAAGCGCCACAGGGTCGTGCGGCTTATTCCCAGCACCTCGGCAGCACGGGTCCGGTTGCCCTGAAGGTGGCCTACGACCAGTCGCGCAATGTCGCGTTCGGTGTCGGCCAGTGGACGCAGGATATACAGGTCGCTGTCGAGCGTCGGAGCGCCAAAGGTTGCGGTTTTGATGACGTCCTCCTGGGCGAGCACCTCCTCCGCCACCGCGCGCTCCGCCACACCCGACCCTACTAATATATAGAGCCGTTCCGAGACCTCGCGAAGCTGCAGATAGTTGCGTGGCCAGCGATAGCCGTTGAGCGTCGAGGCAGCCTCCTCGGACATACTCGGAGCGGCAGTTCCAAAGACATCTGACAGATATGACAAATACTGCGCAACCTTTTTCGATGCGCCGCCCTGCTCGGCAATCGCGGGCGCCACACTTACTGCGCACGCCAAGCGCTCGGTTACAAAAGCAGCCTGATCGCTTTCGCCACCGCCCGGCATATCGTTTGCCGTCAGAACCACATGGCAACGCGCGGCCAGCGCCGTGTCGGTCATCGTAGAGACAAGCTCGCGCAGACGCTGCGGCGAAAGTGCATGCCAGCCGCCAATACAAAGGGTCAGCCTTGCCTGGAACAGCGGCGATTCCGAGCTTTTGAGCAGATGGCGCCAGCCGCGATCTGTGAGCTCGTCAAGCGCCACGGACACAAAGGGTTCGTCAGCATAAGGCCCATCCAGATAGAGGCGTTTTGCAATCTCTGCCTGGCCAGCACCCAGCTCGCCCTCCAACATGAGGGGCACGCCGCGGGCATAGCTTTCGCAGACGGGGCCAGCGACCGCAGCGGCACCCTCGACAATGCCGTACGCGTTTGCCTCGTAGCGAGCCTCGACCTCATCTGCGTTAAGCCACTCAATACCCGCGTGCGCCGCCACGCCGTGCACCTCGCGGACCACGACCACCCAAAGCGCGCCGTATTCCTCGGCGACCGGACGCACCGTGAGGCTCAAGCGCCCTCCTGCATGCCCCATCACCAGGCGCGTGCCGCTGCCCACGCGCCCCAGGCGCTCGGCGACAAATGCCGCGACATCTTGCTCGAGCGCGGCATCATCCATGGTCGAAATTGCCACGTGTCCATGCCCATCGATTGCCAACGCCGAGGCCCCGGCAGCAGCCAGGGCCTCGATCAAGATTTGCAGCTTGGCGTCACTGTTCATATTGCGCCCCGTCCTCGGCGCCACGCCGCCACCGACGGCCGCGCGGGCAAGTGTTTCAAAATTGAACGATATTGCTCACCAAACACTATAGGGCAGAAGCCGCCGTCCTGCGAGTATATGAGTTGCCCCGCATCGCCATCCTGGCGGGGCGATAAGAGCTCTTCGGGACCTATAAACCTGCGGACAAGCCATACCCGCAAGAGCTCCTATCGCTCCACCGCGAGGATGCGCTCGCCAGCACGCAGCATGCAGCACGCAAATAAGCTACTTCTCTACCAGATTCCCAGCACGTGCTGCATTCCCAAACTCATGCACGCAATGCCAATCCAGCAGCAAAAGCCCAATGCGATGGGCTTGCCGCCCTTTTTGACCAGCTCGACGATATCGGTATTAAAGCCAATAGCCGCCATAGCCATCACGATAAAGAACTTCGACAGCTCCTTGATAGGCGCCGTAATGGATGCAGGAAGCTGAAGCACCGTGGTGATTACACTCGCCAGCACAAAGAACAGCACGAACATGGGAAACGCGCGTTTAAGCGAGAACGTGCTTTTGGCGTCGCCGCCGGCCTTGCGCGCCAGATGCATCTGCCAGCATGCGAGAACCAACGTAATGGGAATAATGGCCAGCGTCCTGGTGAGCTTGACCACCGTGGCGCTCTCGAGCACATTGGCGCCGGGATGCATGCTGTCCCAAGCGCTCGCCGCAGCCGTTACGGACGAGGTGTCGTTGATGGCGGTACCGGCAAACAGGCCAAAGCCCTCGTTGGTCAGGCCGAGCATGCCGCCGAGCGTCGGAAACACGAGCGCCGCGATAACGTTAAACAGGAAGATGACCGAGATGGCCTGGGCGATTTCGCGATCGTCGGCATCGATGACGGGCGCGGTCGCGGCAATGGCGGAACCGCCGCAAATCGACGAACCCACGCCCACCAGCGTCGCAATCTTGCTCGGAACCTTCATGACGCGGCAGAGCACAAAAGCGATGACAAGCGAGGTCGAGATCGTCGCCAGGATAATCGGCAGCGACTGGGCGCCCTTGGACAGAATCTGTGCGAGGTTCATGCCAAAGCCAAGCAGGATAACCGCATACTGCAGGATCTTTTTGGATGTATAGGTGACGCCGGCAGCGAGCGGTTCGCGACGATCCTTGGGGAAGGCAAGCGCCAAAACCATGCCGATGAGGATGGCAAATACCGGCCCGCCGACCACCTCAATCTGTTTGCCAAGCAACGTCGCGGGGATGGCGACGATCAGGCAGAACAAGACACCCTTCCAGCGCTCGCGTACGATATTCGCCAGTTGCATATTGGATTCCTTCTTTCTATTTCACGTTTGCGACGGCTTATGATACGGCAACATTGAGCACAGCCCCGCGCAAACACAGACCAAGATGCCGCAATAGTTCTTGGGCAACAGCCGAATTACCCACCGCGGAGAGCCGATTCGCGGCATAATTAACAGCTGACATATCAGTGTGATAGAACGGTTGCGAGGCACTATGGAAGAATCGATGCACGTCGGCGAGCAGGAAACAAGCCTACAGGACCAGTCCTACCACACCATTCGACGCAAAATCGTCTACCTGGACTACAAGCCGGGCGAAAAGCTGGGCGTCAAGCAGCTTTGCGACGACCTGGATATGGGGCGCACCCCCGTGCGCGAGGCGCTGGTGCGTCTGGCGCAAGAGGGCCTGGTGCGCACCGTGCCCCAAAGCGGCACCTATGTCTCGCCCATCAACCTCACTCTTGCCGAGAGCGCCTGCTACATTCGCGAGCACCTGGAAAAGCAGGTGATTGTGGAGTGCTGCGCCCGTGCCACCTCGGCAGGCATCGAGCAGCTCGACCGAGCCATCGCACTGCAGGAAAAGACCATGGCCGAGGAGGATCGCATCGGCTTCTTTTTAAGCGACAACCTCATGCACCGCATGATCTTTAGCATCGCGTGCCGCAGCACCGTGTGGTCGTGGCTCGAGGCGACCAATGCCGACCTGGAGCGCTTCCGCTGGCTGCGCGCCGCCACGCAGAGGCTCGACAATCAGGAGATTGTTAACGAGCACAAGAAAATCCGCCGCGCTATCGCCGGTCGCGACCCCATCGAGGCGAGCTTTTTGGTCAGCAAGCACCTGCATATGATGTTCCGCAACCAGACCGAGGTCCTGGACCAATATCCCAAGTACTTCGAGACCAGCAAGCTCCGCTAACCTGCCAAAAAGGGACAGGTTTATTTTGGCAGGTTTTATCTGGGCAAATGCAACAGGGCCCGACTCCGCCACAACGGAGCCGGGCCCTTCTTGTTAGCGCGTTTCGACAACGGAGCATCTGATGTCAGTCACCAACAGCGAGCGAGCCGCATTTGCGCCAAGGTGACGTGAAATGAGAGGGCGCTGACCTTTTGGTCGCGCCCTCGAAATTGAACGTCAGATTGGCGTGAATGCGGCCTGCGCAGCGTCGAGCAGTTCCGGCGTTTGGTAAAACGCCGGAACAACAATTACTCGACGGTCACGCTCTTAGCGAGGTTTCGAGGTTGGTCAACGTCGCAGCCGCGCAAGATGGCGACCTCGCGGGCGAGCAGCTGCAGCGGGACGCTCGCCGTGATGGGGCTGAACACGTCGCGGACTGCCGGCACGCGGATGATACAGTCGGCAATCTTGTTGATCTCCTCGTCGCCTTCGGTGGCAACGACGATGACCTTGGCGCCACGCGCCTTGCACTCCATAAGGTTCGACACGGTCTTGTCGTAGGTGGCGCTCTTGGTGGCCACGGCGATGACGGGGAAGCCCGGATCGATCAGTGCGATGGGGCCGTGCTTCATCTCGCCGGCAGCATACGCCTCGGCGTGCAGGTAGCTGACCTCCTTAAGCTTGAGTGCGCCCTCGTAGGAGATGGCAGCGCCCATACCGCGGCCCACAAACAGCGCCGACTGCGCGTCTTTGCACAGCAGGGCGGCCTCGTGCACGGCCTCGTTCTGCGTGTCCAAAATCCACTGGATCTGCTCGGCCGTATCGGAAAGCTCGCGGAACAGCATGCGCGCCTGCTTGGTGGTCAGGCGGTACTTGACCTGCGCCAGCAGCAGCGCCAGCAGCGTCAGGCTCACAACCTGACCGATGAAGCTCTTGGTCGAGGCGACTGCGATCTCCTTGTTGGCCTTGGTGTAGATGACGCCGTCGCTCTCGCGCGCCACTGGGCTGCCCACCACATTGGTGATGCCAAAGACCTTGGCGCCCTTGATACGCGCGTCGCGAATGGCGGCGAGGGTATCGGCCGTCTCGCCCGACTGGGACACGGCAACGACGAGCGTCGTCGGCGTGATGATGGGGTTGCGGTAGCGGAACTCGCTGGCAGCCTCGACCTCGGTGGGAATGCGAGCCCAGCCTTCAATAAGGTTCTTTGCGATAAGACCGGCGTGATAGCTGGTGCCGCAGGCGATCACGTAGACACGGTCGATGTCGTTGAGCTCCTCGAGCGAAAGGCCCAGCTCGTCGATGTCGAGCTCGCCGGCCGGCGTCATACGACCGACCAGCGTGTCGCGCACGACGCGCGGCTGCTCATGGATCTCCTTGAGCATAAAGTCGGGATAACCGCCCTTTTCGGCCATGTCCAGATCCCAATCGATGTGGGTGACCTTGGGCTCGATGACATTGCCGGCCTCGTCGGTATACTCGACGCCCGCAGGCGTGAGCCTGGCAAACTGACCGTCCTCGAGCACCACGACATCGCGGGTAGCGTCGATAAGCGCGATCACGTCGGAGGCAACGTAGGAGCCGGTCTCGCCCATGCCGACCACGATCGGGGAATCCTTGCGGGCCACGGCGATTACGCCAGGCTCGTCGGCGCACACGGCGGCCAAGCCATAGGCGCCTACCACGTGGGTGCAAGCCTCGCGCACGGAGGCCATCAGGTCGTGCGTCTCGGCATAGGCCTCTTCGATCAGATGCGCGAAGACCTCGGTATCGGTCTCGCTCTTAAAGTGGTGGCCGCGGCCCTCTAGCTCCTCGCGCAGCTCGGCGAAGTTCTCGATGATACCGTTGTGGACGATGGCGATACGACCGTCGCAGCTGGTATGGGGATGAGCGTTAACGACGGAGGGCTTGCCGTGGGTAGCCCAGCGGGTGTGGCCGATACCGCAGGTAGCGTCGCTATCGATATTGGAAAGCTCGCTCTCCAGGCCCGCAACTTTACCCACGCGGCGAATGACGTCGAGGTGCGCCGCAGCGCCCTCGCCCACCTCGAGCGCAACGCCCGAGGAGTCATAGCCGCGATACTCCATACGCTTAAGACCCGTAACCAGGATGTTCTTTGCAATATCAGAGCCGGTGTAGCCGACGATTCCGCACATAGGATAAATCCCTTCGTTCGCGTGACTGCAAGACGTCCACGCACAGGGGGCGCTGAGACGTATAACGTTCGAGTATTGTACTCACGCAACCGCAATCTGATATACCAGAAGTGGTATCTCAACTTAGATACCACCCGATGCACACACGTCCAGCCGGTCCAAACCACCACAATGGGGACAGGCACCTTTGTGGTGGTTTGGGCTCCAGCGTTTGCCCAGATAAAACCTACCAAAATAAACCTGTCCCTAATTGGCAGGTTTTGACACCCTGGGGGCGGGCGATGCTACAATCTGGCTTGTACTTGAAACGCATCAAAGGGGCCGCTATGGCAAAGGTAAAAATCAGCGATGTCGCGCGCGAGGCAGGGGTCTCGCTGGGTACGGTATCCAACGCGCTCAACCATCCCGAAAAGCTACGCCCCGAGACCCTCAAGCTCATCAACGAGACCATCAATCGCTTGGGCTACCTGCCCAACCAAAGCGCTCGCCAGCTGGCCGGCGGCACCACCAAGTCCTTTGGCCTGGTCCTCCCCCGTCTCGACCACGGCTTCTCGCTCCAAATTGCCAGCGGCGCCCATAACGAGGCCCGCAAGCACGGTTATGACCTGCTCATCGCCAACGCCGACAACGACGACGTTCTCGAAGACCATTACCTGCGCTACTTTATGGGCACTCAGATGTCCGGCGTCATGGTTCAGCCCATGGCCTCCCCCGACTGGCACCCCGCCATGGCCAAGATGCCCGTGCCGATCGTCCATCTGGACATCCACTGTTCCGAGCCCGGTTATTACGTGGCCGCCGATAACGAAGCCCAAGGTCGCATCATCGCCGAGCTCGCCATCGCCCGCGGCGCACGCCATATTGTCGTTGTGGGTCGAGCGGCATTTATGCAGCTCACCCTGCGCGTGCTTGGCATTCACAAGGCCCTTGCCCTGCACCCCGATATCAAGATCGAAGTCATCGACGCCGGCGAATGGAATACCGCAGCCGACGGCTACGGCATCGGTGCCCAAATCGCTGAGCGCCCCGCGGACGAGCGCCCCGACTTCGTGGTCGGCCTCACCGACGTACTGGCCTCGGGCGTCATCTCGGCGCTGGTCGATAAAGGCATCTCCGTCCCCGAGCAGGTCCGCGTGGCCGGCTGCGATGGAAATCCGCTCGCCTGGAGCGGGTCGGTCCCACTGACCACGGTAGCGCCTCCGGGCTACGAGATTGGCCGCAAGGGCGTGCAGCTGCTCATGGAGCAGATCGAGGATAAGCCTGTCGCCAAGACCAAACGAGTCCGCATCGGCTCCGCCGCGCGCACCGTCACCACGGTCACGGCCAGCGAGGACATTAACCGTCAGGAGCTCGTGCGTCCCTTCTTGCTCGAGCGCGTAAGTACCCAAAATGCCAAGCCGCACCCGACGGGCCAACCCATGGTCCCGACAACCGACATCAACCTGGGCGCCTACTTGTAACAAAAAAACGCCGCAACGGAAACAGGCCCGCTGCGGCGTTTTTTACTGGCCCCATGTGCCCTCCCCGTTTAGCCGGACCTGCTGCTACGGATATTTATGGAATGTAATCCATTTTTCATTAACTTTTTTGTTAAAATAGACTCAATTCCATATTTTTAGATATTTCCTATAAGTATTGATTTTGCTCCAGTTTTTTCTCGCCAAGAAAGGGGTTTCATGAATCTGATTGATCGCAAACAGTACCTCGACTGGCTCATTTCGTGGAAAGACTCACACGTCATCAAGGTCGTTTCGGGCGTGCGAAGGTCCGGCAAATCAAAGCTATTCGAAATCTACCGTAGCTACCTGCGCGATCATGGAATCACAGATGCCCAGGTTATATCCCTCAACTTTGAAGATCTGGAGTTCGAGTCTCTTACGTCGTATAGAGCACTCTACGACTACGTTTCCGCCAGACTCGTCCCCGATAAGATGAACTACGTTTTTCTGGACGAGATACAGCATGTCGAGCACTTCGAAAAAGCCGTCGACAGCCTGTTTATCAAAGACAATGTCGATCTCTACATAACCGGTTCCAACGCCTATCTGCTCTCGAGCGAGCTGGCAACCTTACTATCCGGTCGCTACGTAGAGCTCAAGATGCTGCCCCTCTCCTTTAAAGAGTTTTGCTCGGCAAAAACCAATGGCGGAAAGGCTCCTACCCAGCTGTTTGACGAGTACATCACCCGGGGCTCCTTTCCCTTTATCGCCGAAACGGGTATCCAAGGCTCCCAGGTGCGCGATTACCTTATGAGCCTCTACGACACCATCGTCATACGCGACGTTATCGAACGCCTGAAGGTCTCGGACGTCCCGACCCTGCGCGATATCACCAAGTTCCTACTCCATAGCATTGGAAACCGGATCTCGATTAAAAAAATCTCCGACACGCTCTCGTCCAACGGCAACAAAACCGACCAGAAAACCGTAGCCAAGTACCTCAAAGGCTTAACAGACAGCCTTGTGCTGTACTTAGCTCCGCGCTATAACGTGCGTGGTCGACAGCTTCTTTCAACAAACGGCAAATACTACGCCGTTGACCTTGGACTTAGAGGCGCTCTTGTCAAAACCCAAAGCAGCGATATCGGTCATATCATCGAAAATGTTGTTTATCTCGAGCTCCTACGCCGTGGATACGACGTCTACGTGGGCGATATCGACGGCGGGGAAATCGATTTTGTTGCCCTAAACTCAGACGAGACAGCCTATTTTCAGGTTTCAGCCACAACCCTCGACGAAACCACCCTCAACCGCGAGCTGGCCCCCTTTAACAAGGTCCGAGACAACTACCCCAAGACACTTCTTACGCTCGACACGCTGTTTGCGGACGCGAACTACGAAGGAGTCCGCAAGCGCAACGTGATCGACTGGCTCCTGGAATAACTTGTAGCGTCATAACCCTCCGCCAGCTCCTTACCAAGGCCGCAGCCCCAGTCGCTTAAAGCACAATGCACCTCTTATCGGTCAAAACAGCAATCTTGGCGTGATAAGAGGGGCTGACTGCGTCAGCGCCTCCACTCGGGCGCCGTTGCCGTCGCCGCCCTGCGTGATCAGACGCAGGGCATGGCGGCTCACGCGCAAACGCTAGCGCACGGCCCTGACCGCCGCCGTCAAATCGAACAACGAATCGAGCACGGCCTCGCAGCCATCCACCACGTCCTGCGGCAGCGGCACGATATCGAGAACAGCAAAGACATGGCATCCGGCCGTGATGCCCGAGACGCAGCCGTTGCGCGAATCCTCGACCACGGCGCATTCCTCGGGCGCAAAACCTGCTCGCTTGCAGGCGAGCAGGTACATCTCGGGATCGGGCTTGCCATGCACGACATCCTCACCGCAGGTCACCGTTTCAAACTTGTCAAAGAGACCGACCATCTTAAGGTTGCGTTCGGCCGTGACATAGCGCGACGACGTCGCAAGGCCCACGTGATAGCCCGCAGCCAGCAGCTCGTCTATGCACTCGGCAGCGCCGGCCTTAAGCTCCAGTTCGGTCTTGACCATCTCGTCGCGAATCTCCTTGTGGCGAACATAGAGCGCGTCGGCAGTTTCGTGGCTGCCGTAGTGTTTCTCGAGAATGCCCATGACATCGGGCAGCGTGCGACCGATGAACTGATGAATCAGCGCCTCATCGATCGCGAGTCCCAGCTCAACGGCACCCGCTTTCCACGCCTTAATACCCAAGCGCTCGGTGTCCACGAGCGTTCCGTCCATATCAAAAATGACAGCCTTGATCATTTCGTTCCCCCTCATCGGCTTGCATTGCCGCTACTCTACCGCACTTTACAAACTTGTATATAACGTATATACATATTGCACTTTCGTTACATAGATAGAAGTCTTATGGCGAGCGGCTCGGTAGGATTATAGTTTCGTCCGAGCTTTTAACTGTAAGGAACGTTTCATGCTTTCAGACAACACCGCACCCGCAGAGGAGCTTCAGAACAAACTCGCAGCGCTCGAGCAGCTGCTTTTGGCATACGGACGCGTCGCCATCGGCTTTTCCGGCGGCGTCGACAGCAGCTTTTTGGCCGCGGTCTGCGCCCGTATCATGCCCACCAACACATTGCTTGTTCACCTCACCACGCCGCTCATCGGCACGCCCGAGCAGGCTTCGTTTGAGCGGTCCATTGACGGACGAGACAATGAGGTGCCGCATTTTAAGCTCCCCGTGCTCAACCTTTCGGTCGATCAGTTGCAGCTCCCCCAAGTAGCCTGCAACGATGCCGACCGCTGCTACCACTGCAAGCACGCCGGCTTTACCGCTATCGTCAACCACGCCAAGTCGCTCGGCTTTCCCACCGTCATCGATGGCAGCAATGCAAGCGATCGCGGTGACTACCGCCCCGGCATGCGCGCTGCTGAGGAACTCGGCGTACGCTCGCCTCTTATGGAGGTCGGCTTTACCAAGGACGAAGAGCGCGAGCTGTTGCGCGCATGGGGCTATCCCGTTTGGAACCTTCCGGCGGGAGCCTGTCTTGCCACGCGCGTTCCCACAGGCGAGGAGCTTACGCGCGAGAAGGTCTCCCTGATTCGCGCCTGCGAGGATTACCTGCACGATCTTGATCTGGCGCAGGTACGCGCGCGACTGGTCGGTGGCTGCATGCATATCGAGGCCGCCCCGTCCGACGTCGCCAAAATCGCCGCCCTCGGTGGCGCCGCGGTCGATGCCGAGGGCAAGACCCCGTTGCCCGCCGCCATAGAGTCCGCGCTGCGCGAGCTGGGCTGCACCCGCATCTCCCCCGAGGTCACCCCCTACATCCACGGCAATATGAATCAATAGGCAACGCCCCAATAAGTTGCGGTGAAATAGTTTCTGTTTTGCAGCCCCAAGGGCAAATCCAGGAACTATTCCACCGCAACTTCCAAATGATCATTCGAAGCCGGTTGCCTTGAACCGTGAATCGGACTGCTCGCCACGAAATGGGCCTATTTACTACGTTTCGCCGGCCACCCTCGACCATGCCGAAAAACACGAAATTAAAACCGCAGGTAGACGGCTTGCCGATTTTCAGAAAACACGGCTATGGTCGACCGGTGCGGGTCAAACGTAGTAGATAGGCCGTTTTTGTGGCGCGACACCAGATCGGTCTTTTTGGACGGGACTTTTTGACTATTTGCGCCAGCCTAGTTGCCCAACTAGTCAAAAAGCCCCGTCCCAAATTAGCTAATTCAGGTTGAGCATAAGTGAGCGAGCAGGTTCCGGGTGCGGCTAGGTGACGTGAAACAAGCGGGCGCTGACCTTTTGGTCGCGCCCGTGAAGCTGAGCGTCAGATTGCCGTGCCCGGGGCCCGCGCAGCGCCAAGCAGTTACGCCGTTTGTAAAACGGCGTAACCCATAGGTTTATTTTGGTCGGTTTTATCTGGGTAAACGCAAGCAGGGCCGCGACGCTCGTAGCATCGCGGCCCCTTTCCTTGGAGAAGGATCGATTAATGGAACGGAGAACCTGTTCTAGCCCTCGAGCCCGGCGTTGATGAGCTCGGCAATCTCTGCGGGGTCAGTGCTTTCGCGCACCTTGTCGCGGAAGCCGGCGTCCATCAGCATCACGGCAGCCTTGGAAAGCAGACGCAGGTGCGTGGTTCCGGCTTCGCCGGCGGGCACGTACAGCGCAAGCGCGACATCGACGGGCACGCCGTCAAAGCTCGGCCACTCGACGGGCTCGGCCAGCTTAAGCACGGCAACGCCCGGCGTATGGATCGCGTCGCTCTTGGCATGCGGAACAGCAAACCCGGCGACAAGGCCAGTCTCGGCCTCGTTTTCGCGAGCAATAAAAGCCGCCTCTACAGCAGATGCGTCATCGGCAAAACCGAGCTCAACAGCCTGCTCAGACAGATAATGCAACGCGTCCTCGCGCGAGGCGGCGGCGTGGCCAATCGTCACTTGGTTGGCAGATACAAATCCCATGGAAAGCCCTCCCTACAACACGGACCTGACCGCGGCTTCGATGCCGTCGGCGTCCAAACCGTACTTATGCAGCAAGTCGACCGCAGGACCAGACTCGCCGTAGACATCGCGCACGCCGACGCGGCGCATGGGCACCGGGTGCTGCTCTGTGAGCACCGAGGCAACGGCCTCGCCAAGACCGCCGACAATCGAATGCTCCTCTGCGGTGACCACACGGCCGGTCTTCTTGGCGCTGGCAACCACCAGACGCTCATCAAGCGGCTTGATCGTGTGCATGTTGATGACCTCGGCGTCGATGCCATCGACAGCGAGCGCCTCGGCTGCCTCGAGCGCCTCGGCAACCATAAGGCCACACGCGACGATCGTGACATCGGAACCCTCGCGCACGACCACGCCGCGACCAATCTTGAACTCATAGTCCTCGTGATCGTTGATAACCGGCGTAGCCAGGCGGCCAAAACGCATGTAGACCGGGCCCTCAAACTCATAGGCGGCGCGCACGCAGGCGCGAGCCTCGATGTCATCGGCAGGAACGATCACCGTCATACCCGGAATCGTGCGCATGAGCGCGATGTCCTCGCAGCACTGATGCGTAGCGCCGTCCTCGCCCACCGAAATGCCGGCATGGGTGGCGCCAACCTTGACGTTGAGGTGCGGGTAGCCAATGGAATTGCGGACCTGCTCGTAGGCGCGACCAGCGGCAAACATCGCAAAGGTGCTCGCAAAAGCAACGCGGCCCGTGGTCGCGATGCCGGCGGCAAGACCCATCAGGTTGCTCTCGGCGATACCGGCATCGTAAAAGCGCTCAGGGTGGGCAGCCTTAAACTTACCCGTCTGCGTAGCGGCAGCCAGGTCGGCATCGAGCACTACAAAGTCATCGTGCTCATTGCCCAGCTCGACAAGTGCCTCGCCATAGCTAACGCGCGTGGCGACTTTCTTGACCTCTGCCATTAGAGCTCCTCTCCTGCTGCCGCGAGCTCGGCCATGGCCTGCTCAAACTGCTCGTCATTGGGCGCCTTGCCATGCCAGCCAACCTGGTTCTCCATAAAGGAGACGCCTTTGCCCTTCACCGTCTCGGCGATGATAGCGACGGGCGCGCCGGTCACCTCGCGGGCCTCGGCGAAAGCCGCCTCAATCTGCGCCATGTCGTTGCCATCGGCTAGCTCTATCACATGCCACTTAAAGGCGCGGAACTTGTCCGCGAGCGGCATGGCCGAGTTGACTTCATCGATCGTGCCGTCAATCTGCAAGCCGTTGTGGTCGACGACGGCAACAAGATTGTCGAGCGCATGGTTGCCGGCAAACATTGCCGCCTCCCACACCTGGCCTTCCTCGCACTCACCGTCGCCCAGCAACGTGTAGACACGGTAGCTGTCGCCCCAGTGCTTAGCGGCAAGCGCCATTCCAACTGCAGCAGAGATGCCCTGACCGAGCGATCCGGTGGACATATCGATGCCCGGGATGTCGTTCATGTTGGGATGGCCCTGCAGTCGGCTGCCAATATGGCGGAGCGTCTCGAGCTCTTCGACGGGAAAATAGCCGCGATGTGCCAGCACCGAATACAGGCCCGGCGCCGCGTGACCCTTGGAGAGCACAAAGCGGTCGCGATCGGCCTTGTGAGGGTCGGCAGGATCGATATTCATTTCCTCAAAGTACAGATAGGTCATGATGTCGGCAGCACCGAGCGATCCACCCGGATGTCCCGACTTGGCCGCGTGAACCGCAGCCACGACACCCTTCCTGACCTCATTGGCGACCTTCGCCAGCTCCTGGTTGGTCATACGAATTCCTCTCTTGAGAACAACCCCGGCACCGGATGACGCGATGCCGGGGCAATCCACTCGTTAAGCCTGAGCGACAACCTTCTGCCAGTCAGCCTCAAAAGAGGCAAGGCCCTGGTCGGTCAGCGGGTGATGCAGGCACTTCTTGAGAGCGGCCATGGGCACGGTCGCGATGTCGGCGCCAAGAAGAGCCGCCTGGGTCACGTGGTTGGGCGTGCGAACCGAAGCGGTGATAATCTCGACGGTGTCGTCGACGTTCTTACCGGTCCAGTCATAGTTCTTGATGCAGGTCACGACATTGTCGAGCTGCGAGATGCCGTCCTCGGCGATATCGTCAAAGCGGCCGACAAACGGGCTGATGTAGCGGGCACCGGCGTTGGCGGCCATAAGGGCCTGCGTCGGCGAGAAGACGAGCGTCATGTTGACACGCACACCCGCATCGGCCAGCGCGCGGCAGGCAGCGAGGCCGGCCTCGCAGACGGGGAGCTTGACCACGATGTTGGGGGCGAGGGCGGCAAGGCGCTTGCCCTCCTCGATCATGCCCTCGGCCGTGGTGGCGGTAGACTCGGCAGACACGGGCAGACCCTCGCAGAGCTCGGCGATCTTGAGCATATGGGGCTCAAAGTCTGCAAGCTTGCCGCCGGTCTTGGCGTACAGGGACGGGTTGGTGGTGACGCCGGCAAGGCAGCCCCAGCTCTTGGCCTCGGCGATCTCGTCAAGGTTGGCGGTATCGATAAAGAACTTCATAGTGCAAACTCCTTCTAAGGAATCCAAAACTCAAAAAATAGGACAAAGGGGATGTCCCTTTGTCCTATGTGCCGGGCCCGCAGCTGGGACATGCCCCGGGCCCGGCGTCGTGTAGGAAAAGCTACTTAGAGAGCCTTCTCGATGCGGCTCGTGACGCCCTTGAGGTTAAGGCCGACGACGTACTGCTTGATCGGGCGCTTGATGTGCTCGATCACAAAGCGCTTGCCGTCGATGTCCTGGGCAGCGAGGTTGCGGTAGAGCTTCTCGACCTGCTCCTTGACCTCGGGATCGTTAAAGGCGTAGTGGCCGGAGACATCCAGAATCTTCAGGCTGAGCTCGTCGTCTGCCAGGATGTCATCAACCTGCAGGTTAACGTCATCGCCGGTCATCCACTTGCGCCAGCGCTCGGTCTTGATGGCCTTGACCAACAGCGTGTGGTACAGGTCGGAAGGATCGTCGCACAGGCCGTTGTCGACCAGGATCTGCTCGGTAGCGCAGAGCTTGAGGTAAGCGCGGGTCTCCTCGGTGCCGTACTGAGGGGCGACATTGGAAGCGGTCACGTGTGCCGGGATGTGCTCGAGCAGCGTCGCGTCATCCAGGTAGTCGGCGTTGTGCTCCTTCAGGCCCACGCCGTAGCGCTTGGCCATGTCGGCGAGCTCGCGGGCGTTCTTAAAGTTGTAATGACCGACCTGCTCGGTCCAACGGGTGAGCGTACCGGTCTGGCCGACGATAAAGGTGGGCATGGGGCAGCCACGCTTCTCGAGCTCGGGCTGCAGCTGAGAAATGAACTCCTCGTACTTGTCGGTGGAGGTCAGGCCGCCATTGGTCTCCTCGGTACCGACCTCATAGGCAACCTCGGGCAGGTTATGCTCGCGACGGTACTGCTCAAGGTAGTCGATAAGATCGATCGTGCGGCGAAGCACCACGTCGAGCGGAATAACCTTGCCGATCTGATAGGGGTCCTTGGTGGGGTCGACCATCAGCAGGTCAAAGCCTGCCTCCATGTCGGCGACGAAGGACTTGCGGGCGAGCTCCATGGCCTCGTCCTCGGGCAGGTGGGCGTTACGCTCCTCGTCGCGCTGCCACGGACCGCCGTGATCGCGGCACAGGTAGTACGGACCGGTGTAACCCACCTCGTCGGCAACCTTCTTGATGTCGGCGGCAAAGCGCGTCTGGTCCCAACCGTTGACGTAGCCGGCACCCATCTCGTCCATATCGACCTGGTTGCGGCTGGCGATAAACATGGGCGGGAAATCCTCGTCCTTGGCAAGCTCGAACACGGCCTGAATCAGGTTGGGGCTCATGGGGCCAATGCCGACCATGGTTGCGTGATCGCCGCTATCCTGCAGCTTGAGCATGCCCTGAACGGCCTGGCGGATGGTGAGGTTGGACATTTTGTTCTCCTTCTCCAGAGGATTTTTGACAAAAGTTCCCTGGGACCCAGATGTGGGCCCTATCAGTACGGATGGATTTTGTTGTGTAGGGGCGGTTGTGCGGAGTCAAATCCATCCCTCCGCACAACCGGAGTCCTTAAAGGTTTACTTGGCCTGCTTATCGAGCGTGGGCTTCATCGCAATCAGGATTGCAGCGGCGACCACGGAGCCAATCACGATGTCCAGGCAGAACAGCGCGACGTTGTTGGTGGCCAGGGCGACGATAAAGCCACCGTGCGGAACATAGCAGTCGATGCCCTGGAAGGCGGCAAGCGCCGCGCCCACGGCAGAGCCGATGCAGATGCCGGGCAGGGTGTGGCCAAGATCCTTGACCGCGAAGGGGATAGCGCCCTCGGTAATGCCGATGCAGCCCATGAACAGCGCGGAGATGCCCATCTGACGGTCAGCGTCATCGAACTTGTTCTTGGCGATGAGCGCGGCGAGACCACAGGCGATCGGGGGAATGGCGACGGCGACGCGGAACATACCGTTGGGGCCGTAGATGCCGGAGGCCATGATGGCCATGGTAAAGGTCGAAGCGGTCTTGTTGATGGGGCCACCCATATCGAAGGCGGTCATAACACCAATGACCAGGCCCAGGACGACGGCGGAGCCGCCCTGCAGGCTACCGAGCACGCTGGTGAGCCAATCCATCACAAAGCCAAGCGGCGTGGCCAGGATGTAGATGTAGGCCATGCCCAGGACGAGCGAGGTCAGAATCGGGATGATCAAAATCGGCATGATGGTCTGAATGGTGTTGTTGACCTTCCAGGTCTTCATCCAGCGGACAAAGTAGCCGCAGATAACCGCCATGATCATGGCACCCAAGAAGCCGGTCGAAACGCTGTTGCCGCTCGGGGTGACGACGGCGTTGTTAACCAAGTAGCCCAGGACGAAGCCAGGGCAAGCGCGGGCTTGCCGGCCATCGAGTAGGAGATGTAAGCCGCAAGCACCGGGATCATCATGGAGATGCCGGCCATGCCGATGGTGTTAAGACTCACCATCAGCGGGTTCGTAACCTCCATGCCGTTGGCGCCGGCGGTACCGGATGCCAGCGAGAAGGCGAGAAACACGCCGCCGATAACGACGATGGGGATAAAATAGGAAACGCCGGTATTGAATGCATTGAGCAGCGTCTTGCCAGGATCGACAAAGATAGACTGCTTGGACGCCGGTGTCGGGGCCTGCGGGGCAGCGGAGACGGCCTTCTTCTCTGCCTTGGCCTCGGCCTTGGGCGCGTCAACGGCGCCACCCGTCGCCTTGATGATCTCAACGGCCTGGTCGATGATCTTTACCGGATCGGCGATTACATCCGAGGTGCCGACCTTCAGGAACTTGCCCTCGGCCATCTTCTGCTCAAAACGATCCTCGTTCTCGACACCCACGTCGACGGACTCGAGCACCAGGTCGGCGGAATCCACGTCTTCCTGCGTCAGCTCGTTCTCGATACCCAGGCCACCCTGAGCCTCGACTTTGCACTCGATGCCACGGGCGGCGCATTCATCCTGAATCGCCTTCTGGGCCATATACGTGTGGGCAATACCCACGGTACAGGCGGCAACGCCTACGATCTTCATTGCTTCCCTCTTTTCATAGAGTTGCGTGCGCAAGACACCGTTTGCGGAGGCCTCCGGAGCATCCCCTGCCGTTTGGACTTGCTGTCTTTTCGACAAGACCAATATAGGTGCTCGTTTTTCTTAATGCTAGCCTATTTCGGTAAACGCGCAGGTCAGAGCGTTGGTTATGCTATTTGGTTATGCGTTTAACCAAAAATGAATCCTGCGATTTTACCCTCGATTTCAAAAGTCAAGAAGTATTTGATTTTCTCGGTGGACGGCAGATGCGCATGCCGGCCACAAATTTCGACCCTACCCGTATACCGCATTTGTTGCATACTCGTATGAAAGGAAAAGGTCGCTCACCGAAGCGCATCCCTCACCAAGACTCAAAGTCATCATGTTGGAAAATGCTCATCTGTCGGAAGGAGTCGCTGTGGCAAAACAGCGCGTTACGATCGCAGACGTCGCTCGAGAGGCGGGAACCTCGACGGCAAGCGTCTCGTATTACCTCAACGACAAACGAGAAAAGCTTAGCGAGAAGACGCAGGCAAAGATTGCGCGCGTCATCAAGGAACTCGGATACGTTCCCAACGCCCAAGCGCAAACGCTCACCGGCAAGCAGACCCACGTCATTGCCATTATCATTTTGGATAACACCAACAAGTGGGCGGGCCTCGTCCTCAACGGCATGGAACAGGTCATGCTCCCCGCGGGCTACCAGACGGTCGTTTGCACGAGCAACTTCGACCCCGACACCGAGCTCATGTACGTCGACAAGATGCTCTCGCTGGGCGTCGATGGCTTTATCATCCAACCCACGGCAAATTTCAAAGCCGTCCACGACCGCATCAGGCGCGCCGGCAAGCCCGTCGTCTTTTTTGACGCGGCCATCTACAGCCCGGGCACGAGCTGGATCAAGACCAACCTCTACGACGGCGTGTACAATGCCACGCAGGCGCTTCTCGACGCCGGCTACGAGGACTTTTTCTCCATTGCCGCCAATATGACCGAAATGCGCACCCGCATGGAGCGTTTCCAGGGATATGCCGAGGCACTGGCCGCGAATGGGCAGCTCTACAAAGCCATCCCCATCGACCACAACAAGCCGTCAATCAACGAGCTCACCGAATACTTTAAATACAAGTTCAACCCCGCCAAGCGCACGCTCATCTTCGTGCAAAACCAATGGGCACTTCCGCGCGTCTATAAGGCGCTTCAGCCCATGGTCCATCTGCTCCCACAGCAAATCGGCCTTTTGGGACTCAACTGCGAAGACTGGACCAACCTCACCACGCCGACCGTCTCCACCATCATCGAGCCCGTCGACCAGGAAGGTCGCGAAGCAGCCGAGATGCTCCTCGCCCTACTTGACGGCAGCAGCGAACCCGGCGAGCAGCGTATTCTCGAGTGCAAACTCAATTGGCTCGATTCCACCTCGATCTAGCCATACGCCAAATATGAAGCAAATGAATCAGTAGTGTTTGTCCCAAATCTTGAGTATTTGTTCGGCGGAGCGGCCTCTGCCGGCTCCTGCTAGACTGGTAGATTCCCAACCGTCCATCCAGGAGCCCCCATGTCGCGCAAGCCCGCCTACAAGCAAGTACTTTCCATCGGCACCGCCGTGGTGCTGGGGTTTGCGCTGTTTACGGGATCGCTCGATGGGGCGCCCAAGTTGCTGTCGCCGCAAAGTGATGAGCAGGCAGCAACTTTGGCCGAGAAGCAAAGCGAGAGCCCTAGCCGCACCGACGACGAGGCGGACCTAGTCGCCCGACTCGAATCGGGAACGGCGAGCTCCTCGGACTCCCAAAACAGCCAGAACTCTGGCGATACCTCCGATTCCGCCGCGACCGACACCAGCGGCGGCACCTCCGAAGATAACTCCGTCACCCCCATCGACGAGGTCGAAAACCCCGATCTCGACCGCGCCCGCGGCGTATATCTCAGCAGCATTCCCGACTACGCCGGCAACCCCTACGTTGCCCTTCGCGCCGACAGCACGCACCCGTTGGGCACGCCATCATTCACGCTCGACGAATACGTGCGCGCTACCAAAGAGGGCTGCTTTAAGAAGTTCTCCAAGCTCGATAGCCTGGGCCGCACCCGCAAGGCACTCGCCTGCGTGGGTCCCGAATCGCTCGGTCAGGGCAAGCGCGGCGATATCTCGCGTATCCATCCCGCCGGGTGGCACCAGCAGCGCTACGACTTTATTCCGGGCCAGAGCCTCTACAACCGCTGCCACCTCATCGCCTGGTCGCTCTGCGGCGAAAACGCCAATCGCAAGGATCTCCTCACCGGCACGCGCTATCTCAACGAGACGGGCATGCTGCCGTTTGAGGA